>Ga0315316_10003570_pt1 | contig 11276 bp, 28 predicted proteins | sample M160m3416metaG_FD_203702 | JGI IMG/M metagenome (GOLD analysis project Ga0315316, IMG submission 203702) | Ammonia-oxidizing marine archaeal communities from Monterey Bay, California, United States - M1 60m 3416 | ecosystem: Environmental > Aquatic > Marine > Intertidal zone | place: USA... | reverse complement strand
CAAAGCTATGAGAAGTCATACAAGTATGTAATTTACCTGGTACACTAATAACAATTAATTGTTGGTCTTCTTTTGCTGTTATAAATGTACTAACAACATATACAGGCTGACCATCCTTATCTGCTCCACTTCTACCTAGTGATATTGTGGCTATCAGAAACTTATTGTCTGCTATGTATTTTTGTATAGTCTCGGTAGTCCCACATACTGCTGGTATTTGTTCCCATACCAAATCGTACTTTAATTCCTTACCTTTTTGCCAAGTTTCCTCAGCGAAGGTTGTGGAACTCAATAACGATAGTATGAATAGACTAATTAGACTTAACTTTGTTATGATTCTCATCAAAGTATTTATAAAATTCTTTTATACTTTTTTTGAGTTGAGGCAAATAATCTTTTTTCTCTTTGATGTAAGGCACCATTGAGCCATCTTCACCTGCAATTAATATAACAATTTGTTCTATGGGAGTCCCGAATAGCTCTTCATACATAACTGCATAAGCAGTTGTCTGTTCAAAGTAATTTCCTATCCAAGATTCTTGTCTCTCTTTGTTTGCTGTTTTGAAATCTATAACAGATAATTTGCCATTGTATTCTGCAATACAATCAACTTGACCAGCAATGGTCAATTCTTTGCTATACATTATCTGCTCAATCATATGAATATTATTCACTTGATCTAAATATGGTTTCATAAGTCTAAACATACCTAACGGCAGTACAGACCTTTCACTTGGTGTTTCACCTTTTAAATATTGTTCTACTAATTTGTGTGTAGATTTACCACGTCTAGCGGCTCTACCCATTTCCCAATTAGCAACGTTCTCACCTATTGAGTCTCGCCACTTTTGTAATTCTTTTTTCTTTTTAATTCCTAATACGGTTGTAACCGATGGAAAGTTTTTACCATCAACGTCATAAAAACGGAAACCGTCTATGTTCTTACCTTTACACGTTGCAAGTGGTAATTTACTCTTATCTAATTGTATAAAATTCTTAACCATTTTTAATCCCCTTTAAATAACTTAACATTGTTTCTGCGTCTGATACTTCAAAAGGATCTTCATCTTCATCATTATCATTTTTGCCTTTTTCAATAAACATCTTAGCAACAACACCATTTAATATTAATGCTGAATATCTCCAAGACCTCCAAGCAAAACCTTTTCCATACTTTTTACAAAGCATACTCATACCTTCGGTAAATTCTGCGTTACCATCAGGTATAGGTTTAACCTTTTCTATATTTTGTTTCTCAAACCAAGCATTCATTACAAATGAATCATTTACTGAAATACAATACACCTCATCAACATACTTTTTAAGTTGTTCATAAGCTGCTTCGTATCCAGGTAATTGTTTTGAGGAACAAGTTGGTGTAAAGGCACCAGGTAATGAAAACACTACCACTTTTTTGCCTTTAAATAATTGATCAGTAGATACATCTACCCATTGTCCTAATTGCCTTGTCTTAAAGGTTATATTAGGAATATTTGTTGGTTTCATAAACTCTTCTGCTTCACTATCTCTTAAATCAAAACTTGGCATATTAAAACTCCAATAATTATACCTTCAACCCAAAATGCCCACCTATGTGAACCTTTGGCTGTGTGTTTAGATATAAATTCTTTTATCCATTCTTTCATATTAATGTCCATAATACCACATAATCACTTAAATGTCAATACTCCTTTAAACGCCTTTTTGCATATAAAGGTTTATAATCTCGTCTTTACTCAAACCAGGAGTGTCATCTTCTGGTAGGTGGTCTCAGCTAGGTGAGTACTCTTCATATTTGGTCTTACCGTTTTCGTCTCGGTATGCCCTTAATATCTGTTTTCTATTGTCTTTACTTTTGTAGGAACAATGAATCCAACCGCTATTTGGTTCGTCCAATTTGTGGTATTCCAATATTAACTGGTCATACTCGCAATTATCAGCGATCCATTTCGCTAATTCTGCATTGGGTACACCAAATATTTCAAAATCCGCTGCCTGGCCTTTTGCGTGTTGCGATCTGGAACTTGATCCAATTGCTTCACACAACTCCACACTACGGTACCCGCTGGACACGGTAACTGGCTTACCATAATACTCCCTAACCTTTTGTAAAACGTTTTCGCATAATGCTTTTAAACAATCTACTTGGTCTGGATCAGGATTATTTGATATGCCCTTACGTTCAGCTGTCTGGCTGGCAGTAAGCTCTTTCAAACTAAAATTTTGACTTAATTGCATTTATTTTATCCTTTGCTTGTAGTTTCAACTTCTTTAGGTCTTTTAACTTTGACCACGCTGAAGTTGTCCTATCATTTACTCTTGTTTCTTCTTGTAATCTCACTTCTTTTTTTAATAACTTATGGTCTTTAAAAAGGTTTTTGAAACCCATATATTACCCCCTGGTTATTTTCATTATTTTTTCTATTTGTGCCTTAATAATTGGACCTCTATTCGGCCAATGTATATAAGGTTCATCACTCTTACTCAAATTGTATAAGAATGGTAAAATAATTTTTTCTATCTCCTTAAACTTGTCTTTAACGTCTTGGTCACTAATCTCTTTAGTGATTGTTTCTTTTTCATCAACTATCTGCATTATTTCGTTCATCATTGATTTAATAGATGATACATCTGATTTAACTTTTGATAATTCTATATTTGTGCCTTCTACAACTTTTGGATCAATAGACGGCTTATCACTTTCTGGCTTACTTTTAACTGGAGTAAAACCCCAATCATCTGTTAAGTCAAAACCACGCATAAAATCTGGTAGGTCTTTAGCCATTACTTTAATCCCTTTCGTCTTCTTCTATGTTTTTTAATAACTTCTCTTGTTTTTATTTCTTTGGTACTTTTTTTACCATATCTTTGAGCTAATGGTGAGCTAGGGTGTGCCTCTGCAATACGTGAAAGATTATCTTTCCATCCACTATCTGTTTTTGGTGTACCTGTACCACGTATAATATTTAGGGGCATTATAACCTGCCTAATAGACTTTCTTCTTTTAAGATAGTCTTCCATTTCTGCTATGGTCATAATCTCTGTAAATTGTTGACCTGTTTTCTTATTCTCAAATGTATATGTTGGCATTAATGTTTTGTTGCAAATGGAAAATGTTTTGATAATACAGAAATAACTTCCTCATTATCTGTAATTACTTTTAATTCTTTAGTAATAGTATCTAACGTATCTCCGTGTGTTGCTACACCCACAGGATTAGTTAGAAATATTTCCACATTAACTTTTGCTTTAGCAATATTACCTTCTGCGTGTTTCATCAACGCTTCTAATATTTTTTCTCTAATCAATGTAATGTCTCCTTCTTTAAGTCTAAAAATGGTTGTATTTTATCTCTGCTTTCAGAAATAGTATCAACCATATTATTATATCCTTCATTATCTAAAAATGATTTGTATAATCTCAATGCTTGTGCCATAAAAACACCTGCAACCATTTGAGGTTCTTCTTCACAAGCTAATTTAAATGCCTTGTCGTAAAATTCTTTTAATTTCTTATCATTATCCGGCATTAATGATACGTCACCTTTCCATATTTCTTGGTCAATTTTAACCAAACATTATGCCAAAAGTTTTTTGACCATTTAGTCTCTGACCTATCACGTGCTTTTTCAGCGTTCTTAATTAATCTATTTTTATCCATAATAACCATTCTCATCTTAATAACTTATAGTATACCACTTAATGCCTTCTTTGTCAAGCATCCTAGCTAACTCTAGTATTGCCTCCAAGGTTCCATCTGTATAAATGTAATCATTATATCGTCTATAAACCACTATTCTTGGCATTATTTGTCTGCGTCAGTTTTTGTTTCTTCTGGTGGAAACACCTTTATACTCTTACATATCGCCTGCAAGCCTTCACCTTTTAATACTCTTCTAATTTCACAATCATAACCTGTAATTTTTGATAACACAAAGTCATCTGTAGTTTTCTTGTCATTAGCAGCCAAACCTAGGTCTACACCACCTTTAACAAAGGTTACCGTCTTATATGTTTCATACGTACTAGCAGACGTACCAACAAATGCTGGTATTGTACCACACGCATTTAATAATAATATTAAACTTAATATACTAAGCTTTCGCATTTGGATCTTTCCACTCCATAATTTGGTCCATCTTTAATCTAACCGTATCTGGATCTAAACCAGCTTTAACAAAATCTTTGGATAACATTGTAAAAAACTCTTCATAGTTTTCATTGGTAATCTTCTGACCACCTAATTTTTTCATAAAGTTTTTATAAACTTTTTCTTTCTTATTTGCAATCGTAGCTTTATTTGTTGCTCTTCTTAATCTACGTTCAAGAGATTTTGTATTATCTCTTTTGGCCTTTTTTTCATCACTTATTAATTTTCTATCTCTAAAGGATATATTAGCGGCAATCAATAACAATACTGCTAATGGGTCAAATACAAATATTAATACAATAATAATCCATCTTACTGCTTCATCAAAATGGTCTTTTGCTTCATCACCATATATTAATTCAGCAACATATTTAAGTGGACCTACATCTGCCTCTATTTTTAATTGTTCTATTTCAAGGTTACCTTTAGATAATGTCAATTCTGCAATCTTATCCATTGCAACCCTTATCTCATTATTTAAAAAATCTCTTTCTTCTTTCTGCTTTTTTCTTTCTTTAAGACCTCTACTCACATATTCTTTATCAATATAAACTTCTAAACCTTTATCTAATAAATTTAATGTCTTCTCTGCTCTTTGTATAATAACTTCCTGTGATAATATCTGTTTATCTATTAACTGAATCTGTACTGCATTATTACCTTCTGGTCGCATTTGGTCTAGGTGTGCCTTGGATAAGAATCCAAAGATACCCATACTGGTAACAAATACTAATACTATTACTGCTGTTGTTAAATATGCCTTTATAGTTGTCGGCAGATTTGGATTTTTCCAATTTTGATATAACCAACTGGCGGCTACTAACTTACCTACTTCTAAAGCACTACCCATTGCTATAATGGCAACCGTAGCACCTGAAAATAGGGCTGCTAAACCTATAATAGAATATCCAGCCGCAATGGCAGATATTGATATGGCAGATAAAAATACTATTATTGCAAATATCATAAATTTATTTATTCATCCTTTGGCTTGTCTTCGGGTAAAACGGAACCATTTTCTAATGCTGTGGTTACCTCATCATTGGTCGCCACAATAGTTTCCATATCTCTTACCTTTTTTATAATTCTTATAACTCTTTTATCGTAATCTTCTGTTGTAGAGAATCTATCTAAAGTTGCAATTAATATAATTGGATCTAGTTGTTCACCTTTCTCAATCATCTTTGCTCTTAATTCTCTAAATTCTTTATATGCTTTATGTTCATTTAATAATCTAATATATTCTTTTACTGCACCACATTTTGTTTCAAACTTTCTAATTCTCCAAGGCGTAGACTCTGGATAACCTAATGGTAATATACCCATATCTTTATTCCAAGTTTTAATACCAAATAAGTTATTAGCTTCTTTAGCAAATCTACTCATACCCCAGGCACTTTCAAGAGCTGCCTGTGCTGTAATCATTTCAATAGGCACTCTCTTCTCTAATGGTGTTGTGAAATTTAAATAATCAATACACTTGTTTAATGCTTTAACAAATTGTACATTATTTTTATATTCAAAAGATGGCTCGTGTAAGCCTAAATTTTTTGCCCATTCAACTTGAGTCTGTTCAACTGATTTTGTAATTCTATCTACTGCTAATGTATTAGGTTTAAACGTACCAAAAGCATATGCACCAGTTATTACTAATATACTGACACCACCTATTTTCATCCATTTGTAAGCAGAATCTACTCTGCCTTGCCATTTTTTATTCACTTAACCCTCCTAATAAAATATTCAAATCCATTATGGATTCTCTTTTGTAAAAATTCAACTCTATTATCACCTAGGTATTTTCTCATCTTCTTAAAAATTTTCTCTGCCTGGATGTTAGTAAAGTTGTCATAGACATCTGTTTGGAAATTACCCAAATAATATGACTTTGAATAGCCTCTAGTCTTCGTATTTAAAATATCTTCTATTACCATTGGCACCTTTTTAATTAAATTTTTCACGTATGGATCAATCTCTTTGCTCATAATAAAATTTCCTTTGATGTTTTGATTAGATTGTTAAACCGATCTGATTTAGTTTTGGTTGAAAAGAATAGAATAACTGGTTATGGTTACCAGTATCGCCTAAATTTTGCATTTGGTATAGGTGTACCATTTCGTGACCTAATGTACTAACAAAATATCTTTTGTCTTGGTACTTTGGTAACATTTCAAGTACATATTGTTTTGTACCTTTTCTCTCTTGCTCGTGTATTACAACTTGGCCAACAGCTTTTTTTATATTCTTAATAAGAACCTCATTAAAAGGTGATAGACGGTTTCCAAATACAACTTCATTTAAGATTCTAAAATATCTTTTAATATCTTTAAATGTTGTTTTATATTGTCTACCAATAGAAAGTTCTTGTTTAAACTTCTGCTTAACTTTCTGTTTTTTATTTAATGTTTTTTTCTTTTTCTTCATTGTTTTCCTTGTAAATAAAATAAAAGCCTGTAATTAATCCTGCAAGGATTATAGTTCTTAATTCTACAGGTGCTGACCAAAATATTTCAAATATTTCTATCATTATTTACACTCGTATGTTGAGTTCTCAAGCAATTTACACTTGTAAGCAACGTCAGCGTTTGACCTAATTTCTTGAGCAAGTGCCTCTAAAATATAAGGCAAATGTTTTTCAAGAGCAGTAGTCATTTCTAACGCTACTTTAAAAGCAATCTTTTCAAGTTCTGCTTCTAATAATTCAGAATGGTCAACATCAACACCTTGTATTACCTGTGTTATAACGTGACCTACAACTGCGTTGTTATAGTCGTCAGCTTTCGCTACGTTCATCAATCCATTTAATCCAAACCACATAGTAGTCCAAATAATGGCTATTGTTATCAAAAATTTTTTCATAATATATATCTCTCTTTCTATATTTATTAGGATAGACTATCCTGATTGGATTGTCAAGCGCTTTTTTTGCTTATTTTGATTAAAAAAGCGAGTAAAATCAAGGGTTTCCGTAGGGGTGTGTCATTATAATACAACCCCTACTTGAAATATACGTATATTTACGCCGATTCGTTATGCTTTTTTAGTGAAATCGTCATTCCAGTCAAAAGCTTCTTTAACTACCGCTGGTGATAAACCTTTGTAATGCTTGTGTAGTTCTTTATCCTTTGTCCAGATTAGAACATTAGCCTCATCAACGTGTAATGATTCTAGCATTTCAATGAAGATAGACTCTTTTTTAGGTTTAGACGTAGCTGGGTCTGCACCTTTAATAAAATGGTACAACTTTCTTGCTTCTTGCATTAAAGTCGTATGTTCCGTACCGGCAGGAGCGTCATTTGGTATAAATGGCGGTTTACCTGTTGGTATTTCCCACTCTATTCTAGGGTCCATAGCACCTTTCAATATTTGTCTCATTGGTTGAGAATTATATTGTTTCAGTACTTGTATCTTCTTGGTTTTATCTTTGGCGTTATTTACTTTTGTAAGTACTTCCGAGATCATCATATCACCACTACCTCTTGTAGAGGCAACAGCTGTGACCGCTTCTTTACTCATTAGACTTGGATGTCTTGCTTGTTGTTCTGCCATAATATCTCCAATTTAATTAATTAATTGTCATTATTCCTATTTATAAGTCCAGGATATAGTGTTGTTAAGTGGTATCATACAATCCTCACAGGCCATATGATAGTTTGCAATACCCATTAGGAATACTGCTATTGCAACTGCATTTAAAAAGATTAATGCTCTATCGTGCCACAACATACCAACTACAAACCAGCCACTTACTCCAACTAAATGCACATATAAATTATATGGATAAACTTCCATAGATGTTAAAGACATTCCTAATAGTATAATAAATGAGCTAACCCATTTTATATACCAAGATAAATCGTGTAGTGGTGTTATTTTGTTAATTTCAAATTTCATAATATTTTAAGTTGTAAGAGGCGGACTAGCCGCCTCTCACTAGTAATTAATTAATTACGCAACATTATTGTATGCATAATCAATACCATATAATTTTTTAATACCAGCAGCTATAATAGCTTTTGTTGGTTCACCTACTCTATAAGATGTACCATTTGCTGATTTATTAATATAAATCATATGTCCTCTAGCACGTAGTTTGTCAACCATTGCTCTAGGGGATTTAAGGTCAAATCTAGTTCTTAGCGCTTGCCAAGAAACTGAATTTCCCTTATTCAAGAGATTTAATACTCTTGCTGTTTTTGATAGTTTTCTGCGACTCATCACATTAACTCCTTCTTTAATTGTCACCGTTTTAACGTCTGGTGTATATGTTGACGACTCCTTCGTGGAATTTCCGAATATATTTAATCTAAACATAATAAAATACCTCCTCCTATGTCTGGGGATCTAAATCCCCATCCGGTTCAAACATATCTGAACCATCTTCTAGGTCTTTAAGTTCAGATTTAACATCTTTACCTAAAGGGTTTTTAGTTCCATTCTGTTTTTGTTTATCATAATCTATCAAAACTGAATAATCAATTTTGGCCGTACGGCCTCCTTGGTTCAGTTGTTTCAATTTTACCGTCTTATCAGCTAGTTTCTGTGCTGGGTGATGTACATCAAAATCCCGATATAACAATCCTCTAACACAATCTATAACTAGTGCTAAGTCCCTAGTAAAGTTTTCTCGTTGTGATTGGATACCTAATGATACAAATTTTCTTAACATTTCCATTGCTATTTCATCTACATTAAGTTCAACGAATTCTCTAATTTTTTGTTCTTTAATTCTTTTGGCGTGTCGTTCATCTGTTACCGATACTTTACGTTTAATCCTCTCGGCAGGAAAAAGGATAACATTATCATTTTCCTTATTGTCTTTATCATCATTCATCTTTGATTATATTGCCTTGAAAATTTATTTGTTTCTTATCTACAAAATATTCCATTAATTGATTATATCCGCCAACAAGTTCGTCATTTATTTTTATTTGTGGCATTGATTTAACATTTTTTCCAATGTCTTCTAATAGTTCATCAATGCTTTTAAAATCTTCTAATTTCTTTTCCTTGTAATCAAGGCGCAAGGTCTCTAAAAGACTCTTCGCCTTGGTACAATATATACAATTTGGTTTTGTATATACTATTATATTAATTGGTTTTTGATTCCGTTGATTCATTATTTTTCATCAACTCCTCAAAAGCAGCTTTAGCTGATTCTTTAAGTTTAAAAGCATCCACAGCTTCTTCAATTGCGTAATAATACATCTTATTGAATTCACCAAGTGGTAGTCTTAAACCAACCCAAGCTCTATAATACTTTTGCTTCGTCAAGGTTACATCTTGTTCAAAAATTTCATAACCTCTTACTAAAGTTTCTTCAATTTTGTTAATCAAAACCACTTCAACTTCGGTTACTATAGTTTTTGTATGAGTTTTACCTAATTCAGTTATAAACTGCTTAGACTCTTTGTTCATTTCACCTTTGATAATGTCCGCTATTTCAGCTTTCGCTATCATTTTTGCCTTCTCTATTGCTAGATTAAGGTCAGGTGATACGGCAGTTCCTACACCAAAGATACACACTTTTTCGTTATCTTTGCTAGTCCACATTGATAAATCACAGGCTTTTTTCTCGTCATATTCAGCCATATACCAATTTGGCACTTTGTTTAGGATTTTGCCACCTTGCTCGTTTTTGATTTTGTACGTATTACCGGCACAATTGGCCAATAATAGGGACATCAAACCAACAACTGCTAATTTAATTGTTTTTCTCATCATTTATTTACACTCTCCTTTAGATCATATACTATTTCAAGGGATTTGTCAAGGCCGATTTGGAGATACGTCAAAGCGTCTCCAGCCGACATTCCAGTGAATATAATGACAAGCAAACCGATTATTATGATTGTTTTTATCATATTCTCTATTTTACCTCCCATTTTCCGTCCTTGTTCAAACACACTTTTCCGAACGATTTAAAAGCGTGGTTTTTTCTACTATAGAACCTACAATACTCTGGTGTTGTAACCTCTGCGTAGTAAAATTGAGCAAATAGTTCCCAATAGGTTGGTGTATCACTTACACCACTTCTACCATCGGAACAATATAATTTCTCTTCTTTTGATATGTCTCCATTAGCACTCTGTTTAATAATAATTTTTATATAACAATATTGGTCAGCGTCATTTTCTACTGGTTTAACGTTATCATATAAAATCTTCTGCGATCCATCTACAACCTTGGTACTACGATTTACGGTTCCATCTGGATTATGCCATTCTATTTCCATTACTTCGGCATTTTTATTAAATTCTTTTTTGTTTAAATCACAATCAACACAACCCCAAGCCATTTCCATACATAGGAGTACCGTAATCATTATTAAAGTAGCGTACATTATAACTTTATAATTATTTGGCATTATGGTTTCTCCACCCATTGTCCATCTGGTGTTTGACAGGCAGTTCCAAACTTAACTTGTCTATTAACTCCGCCTATACCAATTAATGGCCATTGATTTGTTATATCTACGGTGTGGTCGTAATCTTTACATTTGATAGGTCCAACCATATAACTTTTTGTTATATGAATTATTCCACTATTACCTGTATTTTTATTATACCAATTTGTATAACTTGAACCGAATGGTCCGTTATTCAAATGGTCTACAAATACTGCGTTGTGTACATCTTTATCACTATTATATAATAGTTCTGCACCTGCAAAAGCACCTACTACAGCACAACCAGCAACTAGATATGGATCTTGCGTAATCATTTCTACACATATTCCAGTAGTTGTTGTTGCACCTAATACGGCACCGGTATGGGACCTATTAGCACAATTTGTTAGTAATAAACTAACTAGTAAAATCCATATTATTCTTGCGTATCTCATCACATATTTTCTGACTATCAACACTTTTAACTATGTAATAGTCTTCATTGTTATCAATCACATATTTACTAAAACCTTTTTGCTGCCAAAGCGTTTGTGCTCTAGCAGTAATAGGTCTAAAATAATGTGTACCATCATTCTTACTTGTACAAATAAAATCTCCACTCATTAGTTACCTGACCAGTTAAAAAGTTTTTTAATTTTTAAGATCGTATTAGCAATCTGGTCTTTGCCTTCTTGCCATTTCACTTTTTGAAATTCTACGGTCTTAGCTTTTTCTTCTG
>Ga0315316_10003568_pt1 | contig 11279 bp, 8 predicted proteins | sample M160m3416metaG_FD_203702 | JGI IMG/M metagenome (GOLD analysis project Ga0315316, IMG submission 203702) | Ammonia-oxidizing marine archaeal communities from Monterey Bay, California, United States - M1 60m 3416 | ecosystem: Environmental > Aquatic > Marine > Intertidal zone | place: USA... | reverse complement strand
ATTGCTAGCATTTTGTAATAAGAAAAAACACTTGTCTTATATTTTTCCACGATACTATATAGGTCAGCACCAACTTGCCACATTTTATTTCCTCTGGCAAAATTGCGAGTATTTCCTTTTGGCTCTGACTTTGGAATAATACTTATGACTTCACAAGTGTGTAACTTTTGGTTTGATTGACGTCGACTTGTTCTTATTTTATTGTTTTGTCGTCAAACCTATATAAGTGACCGATGTATGAAAGCTAAACTTTGCGTCCTTAAAGGGCCCGGTGAAGGCAAAGAGATTACAATTCCCGTTTCCAAGTTTTTCATTGGACGCGGAGAGGATTGTCATTTACGTCCCAAAAGTGAGGCTATCAGCCGCCACCATTGCGCAATCATTATTACTGATTCACAAATTGCAATTCGTGATTTTGGTAGTAAAAACGGTACGTTTGTTAATGACCAACGAGTGGAAAATGTTACCATTCTTAACAATGGTGACAAATTAGTTGTTGGTCCTCTCTCATTTAGAGTCATTATCGACCACAGTCTCGGTGGTACAAAACAACCCAAAGTTCAAGGTGTTGAAGACGTTGCACAGCGTAGTGCATCGCGCAACCTAGAAAACAGTGGTTCTGATGATGATAGCATTGCGAGTTGGCTAGAAACCTCAATTCTAGAAGATATGGACTCTGACAATTCTGATACCGTCACTCGTCAATTCAAACTCGAAGACACAAGCAAGGTCGAACCACTAGTAGAACCTGAAGAATCGAAGGACGGCGTCAAAGACGAAGATGCCACAGTAGAGGACAGTCAGGTCACATCAGGGAAAAAACGCAAAGCGATCAAACTCCCAGAACGCCCCCCGGAAGCCGAAAACTCGGAAGACTCCAAACAGGCGGCCGAAGATATGCTGCGTAAATACTTCAATCGCTCCTAATGCCTAGTCCGCCCTTATAAAGTACGCGAACTACCTCTGCAGACACATATTGTAATGCTTTCGGGACAGAAATTGATTCGACGTCCTAAGCCGCTACTCCCTACAACCGTAAGAATCCCGTAATCCGTAAACTTTCGCAAAACCCACCAGTTTTCCTAATCGTTACATCTTTTCTGTTTTATCTCTCCTGCCTGATCGGTAAAGATGTGGAATCTTTACAGTGTCTCAAGCGTGCTACAAATTAAAAGTTGTCCCGCTCGACTCAAAACGCGAATCCAATCAACCACTAAGAATACAATCTAAGTTTAGGGAGAGAAAAAGATGAATAACTCAGCAGACACCATGGAAAAAACAGCCCGTCGTCGTAATATCGATCCAACAACATGCGAACGAGATTATTCCAGCGAAGAACGCGAATTCATGATGGCCTACGAAGCCTATAAACGCAGTAGTGGCCGTAATTTTCCAACATGCAGCGAAATCCTTGAAGTGGTTCGCAACCTAGGATACTCTAAAACTGCCCTCTAAGAGATGCAGGATAATTAATCTTGCCCGCAATACGTCTAATCGCTAATCTTTCCATGCGTAAATCGTTTTTCAAGCGGGAAGATTATGTATCAGTTACCCAACAAATGCCGTCAATACGGTCAATTTATCCAATCCGTCTTAACCATTCTATTTCTCACTAGCATCAGCTTACATATGGGTTGCGGCTTAACAGCAAATGGTTGGAATGAACAGGGAGTCGAATTATTTCAGACGGGAAACTATCCCGCTGCAATTGAACGATTCCAATATGCATTGGGCACTGACGAAACCAATGCCGATGCGTATTACAATCTCGCTTCGGTCTATCATCGCATGGGCACGAAAAGTCGCGATAGTGGATTTCTCCAAGAATCTGAAGCTCTCTATAATCGCTGTTTAGACCTCGACACAGACCATAGCGATTGTCACCGCGGACTAGCCGTCTTATTAACCCAAACCAATCGCCAGCAAAAAGCATTTGACTTGTTGTCAAACTGGAGCAAAAACCGACCACACCTAGCAGACCCCGAAGTTGAACTAGCGCGCCTATACCAAGAGTCTGGCGATGCACAAGCTGCTAGAAAACATCTTGAGCAAGCATGTAATATCGACCGTAATCATCCGCGAGCATGGAAAGCACTTGCAGCTCTTAACGATTCCCAGGGTAACACCGAACTAGCATTAGCTCAGTACCAGCGATCCTACATCTTAGATAATCACCAAACGGAACTTGCAACACGAATCGCATCACTGAACCAACAACTCAGAAATAGCTCTCCCGAAGCTGCCAACACTCGTATGGCCAACGAAGACGTCTCACGCGGACGCTATTAATAGACACTTGCAAGCACACCACAAGACGAGATAAAAGTGATACCGCACTTAGCTTTCGCAACTGTCCGTTTTCATATGTAAACTGAGCTCATCCGCGTTGCCTCCTCCTCAGGTGTGTACAGAATTGCAATCTGCCTCTAAAATCTCAGCTTAGAACCTTCTTTTTCCACGCATGTTACCACACTAATGCCCAACCACGATCGCACCTTTAATTTCAGTGCTGGCCCTGCGGGGTTGCCGTTGCCCGTCCTTGAGCAAGCTCAACAGGAAATGCTGAACTTTCGCGATTGTGGTGCAAGTATTCTTGAAATCAGCCACCGCAGTGCCGCCTTTATCGACGTACTTGATTCCGCTCGAGATGGAATCCGGCAGTTACTTGGAATCAATGATGAATTCGAAGTGCTCTTCTTACAGGGCGGCTCACGATTACAGTTTTCTATGATTCCGCTCAACTTCCTCCAATCTGACACAGAACGAGGAAACTATGTTGTCACGGGTACGTGGAGTGAAAAAGCGCACCACGAAGCGTCCAACTGCCACGCAACTAATATAATTTGGACCGGAAAGGAAAATGACTACAGCTATTTACCTAGCCCATCAGACCTAGAATCACTCGTCACTCCGGACGCCGCTTACGTCTACTACACATCCAACGAAACTATTCAAGGCATTCAATTTCAAGACGATTTAAGTTTCGCAGAAGTGCCCCTGATTTGTGACGCTTCGTCAGATTTCCTCAGTCGCCCCATCGATATAAATAAATATGGAATGATCTACGCTTGTGCCCAAAAAAATGCTGGTCCAGCCGGAGTAACGATTGTCGTCATACGCAAAAACCTACTGAACCGCACCATCAACGAATGCCCCAGCTATCTAAATTATCGCAATCATGTCGACGCTAATTCAATGTACAACACCCCACCCACATTTGCGATCTATATAGTCGACCTAGTATGCCAGTGGCTGCTCAACGATATCGGCGGGCTTGAACAAATAAATAGAATCAATCGTGAAAAATCGGAACTGCTCTATGCGACCATTGATGGGCTACCGGACATGTACTCTGGGCACGCAGCACCCGAAAACCGTTCACTTATGAACGTCACGTTTCGCTTGCCTAGTCAAGAACTTACCGATTTATTTTTAAAACAAGCCAATGATCAAGGTTTAACCAGCTTACAGGGTCACCGTAGCGTCGGCGGCATTCGAGCCTCGATTTATAATGCCATACCACAGGATGGAGTATTAGCCCTTCGTGATTTCATGCATTCGTTTTATACTCAAAATAGCTGTTCGCGTTAGAAACACTTTCGCGTAACACTATATTGGTTACCTAAAACGTAAAACCAACTCGGGTTAAACACACACCGCCAACAAAACTAACACCATGCCAAAAATTATCATCCTCGACAACATCGCCCAACAAGGGCTTGCCATTCTAGAGCAAAACACAAACATCGAATATGAAGTTTGTACGGGTCTTGCAGGTGACGATTTACGCAATGCCTTGCTCGAGGCCGACGGAGCAATTTGCCGTAGTGGAGTCACATTGACCGAAAATTCACTGATCGGCAATTTACGACTCAAAGTCATCGTGCGGGCCGGTGTCGGGACAGACAATATCGATAAGGCTGCTGCCACTCGGCAAGGCATTATTGTCATGAACACTCCCACAGGGAACACTTTTAGTACAGCGGAACATACAATGACGTTGCTGCTAGCTCTATCGAGAAACGTTGCGCCTGCCTTTCACAGCCTTCAAGTAGGAAAATGGGATCGTAAAAAGTATATAGGTACCCAACTCGCTAATAAGGTTCTCGGCATTGTTGGTCTCGGTCGCATCGGCATCGAAGTGGCTAAGCGTGCCAAAGCATTCCAAATGGAATTGATTGGATATGATCCATTTCTAACAACTGAACAAGCCGCAAAAATTGGTCTCGAGCTTTGTGATACAGTGCATGACATGTTGCCACGAGTTGATTACTTAACCGTTCACACTCCATTGACCGCGGAAACCACCGGACTCATCAGCCATGAAGAACTCAAAATAATCAAACCTGGCGCACGGCTAATAAACTGTGCTCGCGGTGGCATCTACGACGAGTCCGCTCTAGCAACTGGCATCGATGATGGCACACTCGCCGGCGTCGCACTGGACGTCTATGAAACCGAACCTTGTACAGACAGCCCCCTATTTAAAAAACCAGGCGTCCTATGTACTCCGCACCTTGGCGCAAACACGGAAGAAGCACAAACACAAGTTGCCGTTGAAGCCGTTAATCTTGCCATCAATTACCTGACCACTGGAGTCGTTCGGCACGCCGTAAATAGTGCCGCAGTCGACCCTGCTACACTTGAGGCGTTATCGGGTTACCTCGACCTTGCCTATCGCATGGGAATTTTCTTGGCTCAATGGCAACAGGGCAATGTCAAACAACTCACCATCGAATATCGTGGCGAGGTAAGTCAAAAAGATACTAAATTGCTTACTGCTTCGCTCTGTGCAGGACTACTGCAACGAGCGTTAGATGCAAACGTCAACATTGTTAACGCCAAGGTTCTACTGCAAGAACGCGGTATCGAGCTAAAAGAAAATATCACAAGTGAGATGAGTGCATTTCGCTCGTCAATTACGGCGACTATTGAAACCGACAAACAATCTTACACGGCAGGTGGTACAGTCTTTGGAAACCACATGCCACGTTTGATTCAAATCGACGGTATGCGATTAGAATCATACCTTGACGGCAATATGCTCGTGTTTATACATAACGATGTCCCCGGTATTATTGGTCTGATGGGTTCATCGCTAGGTAAACATGAAATCAACATAGCACAAATGTCAGTGGGGCGCGCAATCAGCGACCATCCAGGCGGCAAAGCGATTGGCGTTCTAAATCTCGATAGCATTCCCCCAGCAGAAGTAGCTCACGATCTCGAATCGCATCCAGGTATTCATAACGCTAAAGTCATTGAGATGCCCGCTGTTGGTGAAAAACCTCCTTGGTTTTAATTCCCACATGGTCACGCTCATTCATTCTAAATACCCCTTCTTGCATAAATCCGTGCGCTAATAGATACTGATTTCTGATAATTTAAACAATTTAATATTGCTCTACAAAATTCATGAGCAACATAAAGCCAGAAGGAATTTATTATGTCGCGCCCCGAAGCAGTTACCTTTAAAGGAACCCCTCTTACGTTAGCCGGCGAAGCTGTCACCGTTGGTCAACCCGCTCCCGACTTTACCATGCACTATTGGGCAGATGGACTCCAAGCCATGACCAAAGAATGCTTGCTCGGCAAACCAACACTACTCAGTGTCGTTCCTTCCCTCGACACTGGCGTCTGCCAGATTCAGACTAAGCAATTTAATGAAGCCATTACCGGTCTAGGCGACCAAATCAATGCTGTTACAGTTTCGCTCGATCTGCCGTTTGCTCAAGGACGTTTCTGTGGAGATGAAAACATCGAAAACATCCGTACAGCCAGCGACTACCAAGACCGTACGTTCGGCAATAACTGGGGAATGCTGATCGAAGAGATCAAGCTACTTGCGCGAGGCGTGTTTGTTCTCGACGCTGACGGTGTCGTGCAACATGCTCAAACCGTTACCGAAGTAACAGATGAACCTGATTACGATGCTGCAATGGCCGTATTAAACGGATTGCTATAAGCACCGACTGTATCATTGACCACTCACGGGCACATTCTGCTAACAACAGCAGAGCGTGCCCGTTTTTTTGTAACGACGTTCAAGCCCTACAAGCCAAGAAAAAAATCGGGGCACATCGTCCAACCTTTTCTATTGGTCACCAAGCATCTCTTGTAATACCTGCCGAGCTTTTTCGACCGCTGCTCCAATTTGAGACGGATCTTTGCCACCTGCTTGAGCCATATCTGGCTTGCCACCACCTCCACCACCTACAACCGGAGCAACTTCACGTACCCAATCGCCAGCATTGATTCCTTGAGCCACTAATTCGCGGCTAACTCCAGCGACTAATACAACTTTAGAGTCACCCTGGGCACCGAGTAGCATGATTGCCGAACGCTCAGTTTTCTTGCGGATCTGATCAATCAATTGTCTCATTAAATTAGGGTTAGCGCCTCCAATGTCAACTACCACAATCATGGCACCGTCGATTTCTTCACCTTGTTGCAATAAACTATCGGCTGAAAGATCCTCACTAGTTGCCTGTTGCTCAATCTCTTCCTTTAAACGTTCACACTCCTGTAACATGGACTCAACCCGCGACAGCAAATCATCGACAGCGACATTCAATAACCGAGCGCCCTGCCGCAATGTACTCCGCATCTGCGGATAGGGTAACTCCTCTGGAGACGCTAAACACTTAGTCGGTAAGTCCACTTGTTCCGCTGTTCCACCTCCGGCTAACTGCTTCTTTAATGCTCGCACTCGCAAGGCCAATACCTCAATTTGCTCCAGCAAGCCACCACTGCCAAATTTTCCGCCGTCCTGGTTCAACAACCCTAATAGCTGCTGATGTAGCTGTGTCATTTCTACATGATGTTTCTGACAACGTTCACCCGTCAATGCGATAATGCGGCGAGTGCCCGCAGACACCGCTTCTTCCGAAATTATTTCCAACTGCAAAACATCCCCTGTATTAGATAGGTGTGTACCTCCACACAATTCACGCGAGAATTCTCCCATCGTAACCATCCGCACTGGATCGGGATATTTTTCACCAAACAACATCATTGCACCTTGTGACCGCGCGTCGGCCAGTGGCAACACTTCCCATTGAATTGGTTCTTGCGCTTTCACCAACTCATTCACATCCAACTCAATTTTCAATAACACGTCATCGGCAACAGCTTGCATATTGGTAAAATCAAAACGCAACCAATCCATTTCAACTTTTGAGCCTTGTTGTTGCGCATGCGTTCCTAAATTAGTTTGTAGTGCCTGGTGCAAAATATGAGTTGCCGAGTGTGCTCGACGGATTGCCTGACGCTGTTCCGCATTAAAAACCATTGTGACGTTATCGCCTGCCGACAAACACCCTGATTCTAAATATCCATAATGCAGCAATAAACCTGCGTCCTTTTGGGTATCTTCGACGATGAACAAACCTTGTTCGTTTTCAATACGTCCGGCATCACCTACTTGGCCTCCCGACTCACCATAAAAGGTCGAACGATCCGTCACCACGATCAAACGCTGTTGCTCTGCAGGCTCAACGCTATCAACAAGTTGATCCTCGCTATCTGGGTTCGTTATAATCAACCCTTTAATCATTGCCACCGTTTCGTCTTTGTCATACCCTAAGAATTCGGTCTCTTTAAGAGACCGCTTCAAACTTTCAATCGGTCCGGTTTTGAACAACTCAAATTGTGCTTTGCCCGATTCAACACCATGCTGTAACATTGCCGCACGAAAGCCATCCCAATCAAATGCAAAGGATTCTTCACTTCCAATGGATTCGGTTAATTCTGGAGGCACGCCGTACGTCTGATATAACTCGGCAGCAACACTTCCTTCGACAATAACCTTGCCCTGTGCCTTCATTTCTACAAATACACTATGGATACGTTCCAAGCCTTCATCCAGGGTTGTCAAAAATGTCGCTTCTTCTTGCTTAATCACACTTTGGACACGATCAGCAGTTTCCATTAGTTCAGGGTACGCAGCCTGCATTTGCTCAATCACGTTTGGAACTAGTTGAAACAGAAAAGGATCACTCAAACCAAGCTGGTGACCATCTAGCACAGCTCGACGCAGTAGCCTGCGGATAACATATTTTTCCTTGTTAGGCCCAGGATAAACATTTTCATGAATTGCAAAGGTACATGCGCGCACATGGTCGCATATACGCCGCAAGCGACGACCGGTTTGAGAATCTGGATCGTAGTTGACTGAGCAAATTTCGCCCGCAGCTTCCACAATAGGGCGCAAACTATCAATGTGGTAATTAGTGTCAACTCCCTGCATGACAGCCGCAATCCGCTCAAGCCCCATGCCCGTATCAATATTTTGGCTCGGAAGAGGTCGCAGATTCTCGGGGGGATCACCAACGCGATTGAATTGAGTGAATACTAAATTCCAAATCTCAACCTCTTCGCCCTTATCATCTAAATAGAAAATCTCTGAGCAGGGACCACACACTCCATCAGGACCACTTGAAGGTGCACCCGCTGGCCAGAAATTGTCATCCTCGCCCATAAAAGTAATACGGCTCGTAGATAAACCGATTTCTTGTTGCCAAATATTTGCCGCTTCTTGGTCATCTTGATAAACCGTTACATTCAGACGGCTGGCGTCTAGGCCAAGCCACTGCTGAGTCGTAAGAAACTCCCAAGCCCATGTAATTGCCTCTCGTTTAAAATAGTCGCCGAAACTGAAATTACCAAGCATTTCGAAAAAAGTATGGTGATAAGATGTACGGCCAACGTTTTCTATGTCTCCGGTTCGCAAGCATTTCTGACTGCTTGTGGCTCGCTTGAATTCTAATTTCACTTTCCCTAAAAAATGATCTTTAAATGGATTCATACCGGCAGGAGTGAATAAGACCGAAGGGTCCCACGTGGGTACTAATACATCGCTAGCACACCGAGTGTGCCCCTTGGATTCATAAAAACTAAGGTACTTTTCACGGATTTCGTCAGTCTTCATTTTGCTGCGTTCTGTGGCATTGTTGTGTGAGTTGTGGGAACCAATAAACAACAATTGTAGGCTAACATTGCGATCACTTCTATCCACAAATAAATTCCGGCACCATCAGATAGTTGTCGATCCATTGGGCCGCGATTTACATTAAAAACAGGGTAGCGTCGGTGGGATGTCTTGTGATATTTTACCGGCTGTAACCTAAAACGTTAGCAAGATACTGAACGTTCATATTCCAACCGGTAATTTATCAAAGGGTCCGTTATAATTCTTTTTTATATTTTTATTATTCTCAGTGACCAAACGTGTCACACCGTTATGCGATAGTTCTTTTGTGGCGAAGAGACGGGTTGCCTACCAAGTAGATCACAACCTTAATCACTAAAGTGGTGAGAACGTCACTTTGCAATTTGAAGCAAAAGAAGAAAAATAGCAAAAGGCTCTTGAATTAGCTCCCCAATGCCGATATAGTGTTCAGGTGTTCACTAGGTGGTTTTTTGTACACTCCCCTTTTTTGCGAGTAACCTTTGGTAGTTTTTCATTTTATTTTGGCAATCAAATGTCAAAAAAAACTTCAAACCGCTTGAATTGAATTAATTAGTTATCCATAAAGGAAGAATAAAATGGTTGCAATCAAACAAATAAGCAATAACAATTCTGAAAACCTCTCCACAGACAGCTCGAGCACATTGGACAAGGAAGTCACTGGTAAAATAATGGAAGATAAATCCCTAGATTCCACCCAAGCAACGGAAGCTTCAGCTAAATCAGTTGAACCAAAAGCCAAAACAAAAGCTAAGCCAAAAGCTAAAAAGGCAGCAAAATCAACCAAAAGTAAATCCAAGACAGCCGCACCTAACGCCAAATTATTTGCTGGAAACGCGCACTTAAAAACCACCTTGCAACAGATTGAAAAACAATTTGGCGAAGGGTCTATTATGCCGCTAGGCAGTGCCAAGAGGCATAAGATCGAAGGTATTCCCACCGGAAGTCTATCGCTGGACATGGCCCTCGGTGGCCAAGGCATTCCCCGCGGACGAATCATCGAAGTTTTCGGACCAGAATCTAGCGGTAAAACCACACTAGCTTTACATGTTGCTGCCGAAGCCCAAAAAGCTGGCGGTATTGCAGCAATGATTGATGCTGAACATGCTTTTGATCCTAGTTGGGCAAAAAAACTGGGAGTCGAACTTGACACCTTACTCGTGAGTCAACCTGGTCACGGCGAAGAAGCAATGCAGATAACAGAGATGCTTGTAAAATCGAATGCTGTCGACATAGTTATCATAGACTCCGTCGCCGCACTGGTTCCCCGCCGTGAACTAGAAGGTGAAATTGGCGACAGCCACGTCGGATTACAAGCCAGACTCATGAGCCAGTCCATGAGAAAATTGACTGGAGCGATTGCAAAGAGCAAAACGGCCGTCATTTTCATCAATCAAATTCGAGAGAAAATTGGCGTGATGTTCGGAAGCCCTGAAACAACTCCCGGCGGGCGCGCCCTCAAGTTCTATTGCTCATCTAGAATTGACGTTCGACGAATCGGTCAGCTCAAAGATGGCGATCAAATCATCGGACAACGTGTTCGGTGTAAAATCGTTAAAAACAAAGTAGCTCCGCCGTTCCGTATCGCCGAATTTGATATGATGCATGCGAATGGAATCAGCTTTGAGGGTGACTTAATTGATATGGGAGTTAAGCATGGAGTGCTAACTCGCGCTGGATCATGGTTCAAATACGGCGATACTTATCTGGGACAAGGTAAAGAAAAAGCTCGCGTATTTCTTACTGAGAATAAAGATGTGGTCGAAGAAATCAAGCCGCTAATTTTTGCGGCGGCTGGCTTTGGACTCGATGATGAACTTACGACGGTTGCACTGCCCCAGGAATCCGAACCCAATAGTTAAATAATGGCAACAATCGCTAAGGACCTGCGAATAATAGTTTTGGCGATCATGACCAATAGGGTTGACGGACACGGTTTACGTCCGCTCAACCCTATCGGATTTTCTAGAGGATGCTACTCATCAATATTTGGGGTTACTCTAATCTTAGTGTCATTACTGGCGCTGGATTCTATATTTGCACAAACGCAACCGGCAGATCTGACAGAAATGTTACAGCGCACGGCCCGAACAGTGTCACCTGCAATCGTTGCAATCGGACACGTGGAAAACACTGTGATCTCGTCCGAAAACCCCTCGACTAAACAGCGACGAATAAGTCGATGGACAATTGGTGTTGCCATCAGTAGTGATACGCTCATTTGTTCCGCTCATCTATTACCACTAGGAAATGACTGTGAATATGTGCTGACGAAATCGACTCATGCAACCACCAACCAGATCAAACAACC
>Ga0315316_10003567_pt1 | contig 11279 bp, 9 predicted proteins | sample M160m3416metaG_FD_203702 | JGI IMG/M metagenome (GOLD analysis project Ga0315316, IMG submission 203702) | Ammonia-oxidizing marine archaeal communities from Monterey Bay, California, United States - M1 60m 3416 | ecosystem: Environmental > Aquatic > Marine > Intertidal zone | place: USA... | reverse complement strand
GTAGTTCTTTTGTAATGAGTCATCAAACAATACAATCTGTTTCTCTCCATTAAAAAAAACTTGAATGGATTCCATTTGAAACTATATCCTTCATACGGATGAAAAACAATTGCTTTATGTATGTAATAGGATTTTATGCCCATCATTTTCCCTCTCCAACACAAATCAAGGTCATCATGAAATGCAAATAAAAATGAGTCAAAGTTACCTATTTCTTTCATAATCTTTGAAGAAGTAAACAAACACGTTCCTGATGCATAACCTACCTCTTGATCAAGTTCAAATTGTTTTTGATCATTTTCACCTTTTGCTCTTGAAAACCCAAACCCAAATAACTGAATCATGTTTCCTGTACTAAATAATACATTTTTTTGTGTAGACACTAAAATTTTTGGTTGATAAAGTCCATCGCCATTGTTTTTGTATGCTAAAATGAATTCATTTAACCAATTTTTCTCAACAATAGTATCTGGATTTAGAATTACCAAAAATTCTCCCTTTGCATCTCTAATTCCAATATTATTTCCTTCACAAAATCCAAAATTTTTTTCATTACTGATTAATTTGATTTGCTCAAATTGTCTTTTGCATTCAAGGTGGCTGTTATCCTTTGATAAATTATCCACAATGATCACTTCAAAATTTTTATAATTTGAATCATAGATTGATTTAACACAATCTAAAAGCAGCTTACCTGCATTATAATTCAAAATTATTATACTTACTAAAGGCTGATTTTCCATATACAACTAAAACAAATTTTATGGTATTTAGTTTTACGATAAAAAGACCATTTTAAAATTAAATTAGATTTTGCAGTTAATTTTAGATGTAGATTCTTTATTTTCTTTTGGCATAAAATCTCTTAATCAAATAGATTACAGCAATAACTAATGGGATCAACAATATGAGATTTATTTCATAATCTATCGAATCTTTCAATTTATCTTCAAAATTATCATGATATGTTTCTGGAATATTGAAGATCTTCACAAGAAAATTTCTTGTATCTAAAACATACATTTTATTTTTAATAATAACTACTTGATGCGGATCAAAAAAATCGGATTCTATTATATCTACTATTTCTCCTTTCAAATTTAAAATTATGATTTGGTTCATATCTCCACTAGCCAAAAAAATTTTATCATTATTTATTGTAATTCCTAGTGGGTCGATTACATTATCATCTGGTGTTTCCAAATTATTTATGAAATTACCTTCAAGATCAAAAATTTGTATATTATTATGTTTTGGTAAAGTGACATAGATTCTCTCTTGATAAATCTCTAGATCATATGGAGTTTCAAAACCATCTTTTGATTTATTTTTTTGCATATCAAAGTGAAAAATGAAATTACCTTCAAGATCAAAAACCTGAATTCGTTTGTTTTCATTATCTGTAACGTATGTCTTTTTATCAAAAATTTCTATATTTTGTGGGGAATTGAATCTCCCAAATTCTTTCCCAGTAGAACCAAAATTTTTCAGTAATTCTCCTTCAAGATCATAAATTCCAATACAATCACTATTCTCCTTTACTGAATAGATCTTTTTTTCAAAAATTGTAATTCCATGAATGTGTCCCTTACAGGAATCAGAATCACTTAATAAAAATTTCCTTATTAGGTTTCCATCTAAATCAAAAACTAAAATTTTGTTACTTATTCCGTCTGCAACAAATAATTCATTCTCATTATTAGACAAACCAATACTCCAAGAATTTGTTGAAATTTGTTTTTCCAATTGAAAAGAACCCTCTGTTTTCCCATAAGCGATACCTATTGAAAAAAACAAACTAACTATTTGTAAACAACAAAGAATCTGTAAAAATCTTGGATTGATTTTCATGAAATACCTTTTAATTTAATTAACTTATTATTATAATTAAACCGAAATTTGAGTTCCTTCACCTAATAGAAGTATTTTATCTTCAAGCCCATTATCATTTCTTTTAATAGTACATTTTGAAGAAATTATACTTTGTCTAATTTTTATCGAACCTTTAATCGAACAATCTGACATGATAATTGAATTTTCTATATCTATTGAAGACTGTTTATCAACATTTTCAATTATTACATTATCGCCTATGCTAGTATTTGGTCCTATTGTTACACCACTTGATATTTTACAGTTTTTCCCAATGATTGAATTCTTATGAATTGTTGCACCTTCCTCAATAATTGTTCCTTCTCCAATTCTTCTTTCTTTGGAATCATCTAAAATCTGTGAATTCGCATTTATAATATCTTCAGGTGTTCCTGTATCTTTCCAATAATCAGTAATTACTTCATAATTAATTTTACAATTATTTTCTAGTAATTTCTGTAATGCATCTGTTATCTCTAATTCATTTCGCCATGATGGTTTAAGATTTTTAATTACATCAAAAATCTTTGATGTTAAAAAATAAATCCCTGTGACCGCCAGGTTCGATGTTGGATTTTTTGGTTTTTCTGTAATTTTGGTAATACTACCTTCTAACACATCAGCAATACCAAATCTTGATGGGTTTTCTACCTCACATAGTAATAATGTTGCATCTGACTCTGACTCTTCAAAATTATTTTTATATTCTAAAATAGATTTTTGAATAATATTGTCGCCTAAAAACACCAAAAATTTATCTTTTCCAACAAAATCTTTACAGAGATCTACAGCATGTGCTATTCCTTTCGGTTCATCTTGTTCAATGTATGTAATTTTAACACCAAATCTTTCACCATAACCATAATAATCAATTACCTTTTTTGAACCTAAACCTCCAATTATTATTGCTATTTCTGTAATTCCTGTTTCTTTTATTGAATTCAAACAGTATTCTGACATTGGTCTATTTGCTATTGGTAAAAGTTGTTTAGGACCTGTATGTGTTAATGGTCTTAATCTGGTTCCATGTCCACCGTGTAAAATAATTCCTTTCATATTTATCATATCTCCTTAAATTAATTAGAATTTTTCCATGGTGTTGCATTCTGAACAATAGTGGATGAATCTTTTAGAATTTCAGGATTGCCTAAATACCACTCAACAGTTTTTTTTAATCCTTCATCAAAATTTGTTCTTAATTTCCATCCTAATTCGTCCAAAATTTTTCTTGATGTCATACTATATCTAAAATCATGTCCAGGCCTATCTTCAACAAATTCAATTAAATCCTCCGATTTATGCATAATCTCCAAAATTTTTTTTACTATTGTAAGATTATCAATTTCATTATCGCCAGAAATATTGTATGATTCGCCTGATTTTCCTTTTAAAAGTGCCATCTTAATAGCGTCACAATGATCATCAACAAATATCCAATCTCTAATATTCTTTCCAGTACCATAAATAGGGATTTTCATATTATTATTTGCCAAAATTATTATTTTTGGAATTAGTTTTTCAGGAAATTGTTTTGGCCCAAAATTATTTGTGCATCGCGTAATTATCACATCTGAATTGAATGTTGTAACATAGGAATTAATTAATAGTTCCGCAGCAGCCTTAGTTGCTGCATAAGGACTTGAAGGATTAAATTTTGATTGTTCATCAGCAGTTCCTTGCTCTAAACTCCCAAAAACTTCATCAGTAGATATTTGAACCATGCGTTTTTTTTGTTTTGTAATAATATCTAGAATTGTAAATGCTCCACGTATATTCGATACTAAAAATGGATTTGCATCGTTAATACTCCTATCTACATGGGATTCTGCTGCGAAATTAACAACTGCATCACATTTTGAAATCTGCTCTTCCATGAATTTTTTATTGGAAATATTCCCTTTTACAAAATTATATTTTTTTGAATTCTTTATTTTAGATAAATTTTTATGATCTGAACCATATAATTCGGCATCAACATTAGTTATTTCATTATCATCATCCTCTAAAAATTTTAAAATAAAATTACTGCCGATAAATCCTAGTCCTCCAGTCACAAGTAATTTCATATATTAATCAATTTCCTAAACCTAATAAAATATTGTATAATTTCAATAGTATTCATAAATCCAAACTTTTATTGGTTAAAGTTGATAATTTTTTCAAATGAGTGATAAAAAAATCTCTGTATGGGATTTAGAAACCCATGAAACAAAAGATACGTCGGATTATCATGTAAATGGTGAATTGACTGTTGTATGGCGTGATTGGGATGATTTAATGAAAGATCACCCAAAAATGGTCTACATAAATTCTATTAATTCAGGAGAAAAAAAAGGACCACACGTTCATAAAAAAAGGACTACATATTTTTCATGTATTCAAGGAAAAATTCTTTTGGTTGCTCGAGATTCAAATGGAAATTTACGTGAGATTATACTTGATTCTAAAAAACCTCAATTAGCTTGTATACCAAATGGTATTGCAGCAGCACTCGTAAATACTGCCAAGAATTCTGCTAAAGTTTTAGTTTTAGCTGATGTAGCGTGGAAACCTGATGATAATGAAATGGAAAATGTTTCTTTTGAAAATTATGATTGGAAAATTTAGAAGAAATGATCTCCTGATACCGAACCAGATTTATTCAAATGGAAATAATAGCCTTGAATATATGGATTATCTGCTTTAACAGTAATCCATCCTTCGTCTAACAAAAAATCTTTCAAATCTTGATGATCATTTACAAAAAATCTTTCTTCTGAATTTGCTTTCAAGGATAATTTTTTAGTAATATTTTCATTGTTTTTTATTTGGTAAAAATTTAATTCAATGTTTGCATCTCTATGATAATCTTTGATTGTTGAAAAGTTTCCTATTGTAATAATTGAATTTCTTTTAGGAAAAATTGGTGCCCAATGAAAAGAACCTGGTTTATTTTCTAATGCAGGATTGCCCATTTTTGTATTAAAACATATGTTACATGGAAGTTCTGATTGTAATCCATTCATTCCAACATTTAATCCAAATTTTATTCGAGAAGGAATTTTTTCTTCTTTAAAATTAGTAATTATTTGTGATGCATAAAACTTATTGGATAATTTATTATCTGCTAATATTTTATTAAAATTAATTTCTATAAGTCTAGAACTGGATTGATTAATTTCTAAGAAATTAGGTTTATCAAATACCATCTTTCCATTTGAATCATAAATTTGTATTTCAAGTTCAAAATTGCATGGTGAAAAATTTGGGTATATCATTAGATTTGTAAATTGGTTATCATTGTTGAAAATAGGTACATAAACTGTTGAATCATAGTGTTTATCATTAATTCTGTTCCAGAAATCTGTTTCGTTTAGACAATTTGTACAATCATAGTATGAATGTGTAAAACTTACTGATGGAAATGATTTTTGAATATTTCCTACTAAAAATCTTGGATAAAATCCTTCAAAATTATGTTTTAATGAAATTGAACCATGTTTACCATCTAAAAATCTTGATAACTCTGGAATGTACTCTTGAAATAAGATATGTTTTGTTTCAAATGGATTAATTGTATCTAGTTTAAAACTACCGCTAAATTTTTGTGAACTTGAATTTGTGATAATGTAGTCAATACAACCGTCATTATTTACTAATGGCCCATTAACAAAAGAAAGAAATGAAGATAAATTCTCAGTTTCGTAAATATCAAATCCAGTTTCTGGAACCTTAGACTCCTCATTTTCATTAAGATCCTCGAAATCATTGTAAACTCTACCTAATGTGTGAACACAAGTGTTAAATTTTTCATTAAAATATTCCAACACAAGCGCAGGGTAAGGGAATACCATATCTCTGGTTGTATTAAATTCAGTTTCAATAGAACCAATAAAATCTGAATTGTTATTTATTTTTTCAAGAAGTTCTTTTAAATTAATTGTATAAGCTTTCGTTTCATTAATTATTTCCATATCTCTCAATATGATATTTCCCGACTCATCTCTCAAAGTAATTGTTAAAGATACTTCGGGAATTTTTCTTTTTAGTAACCAATAACCTAAAAAATGGATTTTTGTAGAATAATTCGTATTATGCATTACTGGAAAGATGCCGGAGCTTCGTAAAATTGGTTTTTTTGTAAGTGTATCTTTTTCGCCGTATTCATTTACTGATTTAAGATGTGTATAGTAGCTTTTCATACTGTAACTTTCCTCCTTTATTCATAAATCATACCATTGTGAATTGAATGGAAGGCCGTGAAACATCATGCGTCATATATCTTGAACCATGCCATGAATTTGGAGTTTCAGCAAAACAAATCCAACTGTTATCTAAATCAGTTGGTTCAAAAACAATAGTAGATTCGTCTTCTCCTTCTGAGATATATGTTCCTCCCGGTGCATCTTTTGGCCAGTCTTTTGCAAAATAAATCAAAGTTGTAAATTTGTATTCATAATCTTCTAAATTAACACCGATATGATGGGAATGTGGTAGGTTAAAATCACCTTTACGATTCAAAACAAAATTAAAACTTCTTAATTTTGTCACTGTTAATCCTGTATACTGACTCATTTTTTCTGCACACTCCTTTGAATTAATGTAGTGAAATAATTTATTCCAAGATTCACTTAATGAGGTATCATCTTCATCAATGATGTTATTAGCTTTACATTTTCCAAAATGTCTTTTTACTGATGATCTACTGTAATCATCTGCTGAATACCATTTATCATCAATTGTTGGAAATGTTGATAATAATTCTTCGTAGAGATTCTGATTTAGAGGATTTTTAATAAATCCGTAAGAAAATGGCTGATTATTTTTAAATTCATCAGATTTAGTTTGTATGATATCCCAATCAAAAATAGATTCTGTCATATGATTCTCTTCTCTATGTTGCCTCATTTCTTATAATTGAGTTAGTCATTTTATAGATTAAACCCGTAACAATTCCTTTGTATAATCTAGAAATTAAGGGTGATAAAATTGAATATTTCAAGCTTATTTTTACATCTGCATTAATAGATACTTTAGTTTTAGATTCTCCTTCATCGATAAATTCTATATTGAGACTGGTATTCTTAAAAGGTCCTTCAATGACACTGCTATTCAAAAGTGGATATTTGAACTGATGTTTAGTCTTTTGTTTTATTTCTATATCTTTGAGAACTGTGTTGAATGTTAATGTCTCCTCAGTTATGGTGTCTTCATTTGTTTTTTCAATAATAACTATATTTTTGATTTGAGTTGGACTAAAATTTTTAAAATTTTCAAAATCAGTTGCTATTTCAAATAATTTTTTTGAATTAGCTGGAACTGACAAATCAATTTTTAAATTGGACATATCTAATTTTCAAAATCATTCCTTATAAAATATTGTTATAATCTCATACTTTTAATTTCTATTTTTTTCAAAATTATTCTCTAATTCTAGTCCCATACAAGTAACCTGCAATATTACTTGAATTCTTACTATCTGAGTCTCTATACATGGTACATTTAAAACCTGATTCTTTAAGCTGTTTTAACAAATCCTCAACCCTATATTTTCCTCTTGCAACATATTCGATCTTTATTCTATCTATTTGCTTTAATGCATCATCAGGAATAAAAAATTCACATCCTTTACAATCCATTTTCAATAGATCCACTTTATCAATATTATATTTTTTTAAAATTGTACTCAAACTCATTCCTTGAATTTCAGACTTTCGTGCATTTGGTCCATGTTTATTATAAACAAATGAAGCACTAGTTCCAATATCTACTGAATTATCTCTATAAAATGTGAGTAATCCATCTTTACCTACAGCTGCATTCACTGGTGTAATTAATTTAGATAGTTCTTTATTCAACCCTAAGTTTTTTTCCATTGCTTCGAAATGTGCTTCTACTGGTTCAAATGCATAGACTTTTGCACCTTTACTTGCAAAATATAATGGTGTATCTCCGCATTCTGCACCTGCATCAATCACAATTTTATCTTTAAAATCTATCTTGGAATTTATGTGATGTAAACTTCTGATGAATGTCTCTGTGATTGTATTATTTGTTTGAATATATCTTAGAAAAAACTTTATTCCTTCTCTATTTTCAATAATTTTTTGATTATCTTTTGAGAAAATTCTAAATGTTTTATCACGGAAATCGCTGATATCCTCATCATTTGAAATAAAATTTGCTCCATATTTTGGACCCCAATACAATAATTCAATTAAATTACCATCCTCGATAGATAGTGGATTAAATTTTATAACAAATTTATTCATGAGATCATTTTCTATTGTAATAATATTTTTTGAATTTATTGAAAATGATGTAGCATATGTTAAAGCGCCTAAAACACAGAGTAAGTGATAATATTGTGATGAATTAATTTGTAATACATTTCCATTTTTGAATTTTACATTCACATTTCTTCCTAAGATTATTCCTAACATTAATGAAAATCTATTTTCAACAATTTTGTTTATGTATGGACCCATTAAAGCAATCCAATAAACTTGATTTATTATGGTCATATCTAAATTTTAATTCCTCCCATAATCAATCTATCTTTTTTAAATTTGCATAAGCCATTACACACATTTGAAAAATTAGTGATAAAAGAAATGAAATAGCTATTCCAGTAACTCCGTATACCTGTCCTAATGACAATATTCCTCCAATCAATGTTACAGCTGAAACTGCTCTGCTTATCAGAACCATTCTACTTTTTTCTGAACTAAGATGCTTTGATAAGTAGATTTTATCAATTACCTGTGGAATTATACCAATACTGATTATTTGAATTGCAATTATTGCTTCAGTATATTTCTCAAAGAATATTGGAATTATTACTGGTGGTATTACAATTCCTGAAATTGCGAGTCCAATAGACACCAATATTGCATAAAATTTTAATTTTTTATTTGGTACAGAGCTTGAATCATATGTTAAAATATATTTGAAAAATATACTTGAGAATACAACAAGCACTGCCCAAAATTGTAGTGCAAGTGCATAATTTCCCATCACGGTTAAGCCAAGAATTGGAACTAGAATAATCTTATCTAAATGATGTCTAGATACACCAAGTAAATTTAAAGTCCAATTATTTAGTATAAACCTTGAATTTGATTTGATTAATACAAAATTAAATTTTGAGTTTTTTATACCCCTGTAAATAAAAATTGAAAAATGTAAGTATGATAATACAAGTGCGGGAATTATTCCTTCTACTCCAAAAATATAATAAAAAATTAATCCTAAACCCACTGCTAAAATCTTTTGTAATATTATGGATTTTCCATAATCTGAAAATCTTTTTTTGCCAATTAGATATGCAATTGCAAGATCATTAATGATGAATGCAATGACCAGAAGTCCTACATCAATTTTTTCTAATAAAATAAATACAACAATTGTTGCTATGATTCCAAAAACTAAGGATAAAACAAAAAGTGTTGATTCAATTTTTACATTTTTTGCAGTTAGTACTGTTATTACATTCTGTGTACCTATCAATGCTACAATAAAAGCAAAACTTGCAATGGAAATGAAAAAGTGTAATTCTCCATATTCTTCAACTTCTATTTGTGCAGCAATAAAAAACCAAAATACTGCCGCCATACCCATAGCCACAACGTCAGAAATACCAATCGTTGAAAGATCTTTCAAAATATTCTTTTTTGATGAATTACCCATTATTCATTGATTTTTTTGAATAAGACAAGTTATAGTTTTCTGATAACAAACATCATAAACCTTCAATATCGTAGTAAACTAATTAATTGACGAAAATTGGTTTAATTTGTTGGAAGAAACTTATGTTTTTTTAAATAATACTGATTTCTCGAAAGCGGAAATTTCAAAATATCTCTCTTCAAACACTACAATCTATTCAATGAATTATACCGTACATAAATTTCTTGAAGACCTTTCAATTGAACATATTATTGCTGATAACATTCTTGATGAGAATGATGAAAATTTAGTATTTGATAAAACCGTTAGTCTTTATGATTGGTATAATCAAAATGATATTTTTCAGAAAATGGAATTTCAAGGAATTAATCTACTTGGTATATTGGATGATACAGAATTCCATATATTTATGATATCAAAATTATGTGAAATTATAACACTACAAAAAATTCTAAAAAATAAATCTCCCAAAAAAATTGTTGCTGAAAAACAAATAATCGATATTATCCAAAAAATTATTTTCAAAGATGTTAATTTTGTTGAAATTTCCGGTTCTAAAAATTATGCAATGGCATTTGATCAAATTGAAGTAAAATTTGATTTTTGGAAAATTCCTATAGCTGTTAAGTTTTCAAGAAATTTTTATAGAAAAACAAAATCATTTATTGAAAATATAATTTGTTCAACAAATAGATTATGGGTTGATTATTCCGATGAAAAAAATTCTATATTATTATTGGAATTTAACCCTTCACAGTACTCTGAACTAATCTCTCATATCTCAAAAAATAATACTTCTCAAATTATTTTATTTAATAATCGTCGTTCTGCCATTTGGAACAAGAATTCAATTTCTGTACTTAAAAAAACAAATTCTAAAGTTCTAAGTATTGATCATATTTTAAATAAAAAAGAATTATCTTTCTTAGATAATCAAAAACAAAAATACTCTAAAATATTAAATGATTTTTTATCACCAAAAAATTCATCACAGATCTTTTCGATAAATGATATCTATATCTGGGATCTAATTAATTCTGAATTAATTGGAGCATATAAAAAAAGATTGGACTGGTATTTGGAATTAATTTTTGGAACAAAAAAATTTCTAGATAATAAAAAAATTGATTATGTATTATCACTTAATACATTAGGTGAGACTGAAAAGACCGTTATCAAACTTATGGATAAAACTACAATATCTGTAATGTTAGAACATGCATTTGCTAATTACACCAAAGAAATTTCTAGGTATGATATTCTGAGTAGTTACACATTATTCCCTCATAAAATTGCCGTATGGGGGGACGTTCAGAAAAATTATCTTACAAAAATTCGAAATATATCTGAAGATAAAATAATTAATTGTGGAAGTCCACGACATGATATTTTTTTCAATGATTCTGTCAAATATGATTATAATGAAAATGACACAATTTTGTTATGTCCAAGACCGATTGTTGAGGCTGCTGCTCATTATAGTACTAAGGCATTTGTAAAATATGAGTCGGTTTTAAAAAAAGTCATAAATCAGCTACAGCAAATTAAACACACCAAAATTATTGTCAAGTTACATCCTGGTGATATAGAACATAATAATTTAATCAAGAACACTATACAAAAAATTGATCCCCACATTCTTATTTCAAATACAAAATCAATTAATGAATTAATTTATAATTCCAAATTAGTTTTAATAATTTCTCCTGATGGTTTTGATCCATCTACTGTGATATTGG
>Ga0315316_10003566_pt1 | contig 11286 bp, 11 predicted proteins | sample M160m3416metaG_FD_203702 | JGI IMG/M metagenome (GOLD analysis project Ga0315316, IMG submission 203702) | Ammonia-oxidizing marine archaeal communities from Monterey Bay, California, United States - M1 60m 3416 | ecosystem: Environmental > Aquatic > Marine > Intertidal zone | place: USA... | reverse complement strand
GACCTCGACCGATTCGAGTGCTTCGCATGCTTCCGGTGCGGCCACCTCAGACCTCGTTTCCGGCGGATGCGGGGGGGCCGAATCGTTCAGTCGTCTGCGGGATCGCGTTCACGCAAAGTCTCCTCGAGCCTTTCCATGGCCTCGGCGACACGGTCGAGGTTCCGGCCCAGCGCTTCGAGGTCCTTCTTGCGAGGGAGATCTCCCAAAACTTCGAGATCGAGCGCATGGCCCACTGCGGCCTGGATGGCTTCTCGGAAATCGGGGAAATTGCCGCGCCGGCTCCGTTCACGCGGGCCCTTCGATTCGCCTGACCGCGGTGGCCCTGATTCGGGATTCGCTGATTCGGAGTCGGGAGCGCCCGACTCTCGGGACGGCGAAGTGTCGTCGTCTGGGCTCACGAATTGACGAAATCGGCCCTGGAAGTCCCCGAGACCGTCGGTGGCGTCGTCCACGCTCTTCTTGAGGGCGCCGTAGAGCGCGTCGCCGCCGCGAGAGAGAATCTGCGAGATCAGCGTGTCCGAGGGGTCCTCTCGGGCACGTTGCTTGTCCACGAGGATCTGGGAGAGCGCGACCTGGGTGACGTCTTCGCCGGTCTCCTTGTCGATGACGCGGACTTCTTCCCCCTGGTGCAGGAGTGTCGCGATGCCCTTCAGCGTGATGTAGCGGCTCGTCTGGGTGTTGTAGAGCTTGCGGTTGGCATAGCGCTTGATCAGGATCGCCATGCGCCGAGCTTAGCGCGACATCGCCTTCACCCCTCGACATCAAAGCGCTGGACCCGCGGCCGGGTGGCCCGGTCGGGGCGTTCTGCAGGCGCGGCGCGGCCGGACGACGGCTCGCTCGGGGTCGACTCGGGTTCGCGTCCGTCGAGTTCTCGGAGCAGCGCGCGGAGGCCGAGGAAGGCACGCAATACGAGGTGGGCCTCGGGATCCGTGCTCGCTCTCAGCTCCCAGCGCTGAATCTCCCGCGAGAGGGCTTCCTCGAGCGCGCCGGACAGAGCGGGTGGCAGTCGACTCTGATGTTGGTCGGGCAGGCCTCGGCTCCACCCTCTGAGCCGCGCGGCCAGCTCCCGAGTGAGCGTCGCTGGCTCCGGGCGAGCGCCCGCCCCAGCGGCCGCATCGAGCAGCGCGGCCGCGGCTTCGAGCCCCTCTAGCGCCGCCGCGATCATGTGTTGGCGTGCTCGCGCGACCGCCTCGTCCACGTCCTCCGTCACGGGGGGGGGCTTTCCAGCAGGGTCGTGCCGATCGCGGTCAGGCCGGCGATCCGGTCGAGGTCCTCGGTCCGCTCGAGCACCCGGTGGCAGGCGACCTCTCCCTTCGTGCCGAGTGCGTGGATTCGCGTGTGGATCGCGGCCTCGGTGCGTTCGGCGCTGGCCCTCTCGAGGGCCAGCGCGTGCAGGATCTGCATCAGCGCAGACACGGCGTGGTCCCGTTCCGCCGCCGAGAGCGGGTCGGCAGGTGCTTCTCGCAATCGTGTCTCGTCCGCCGCGGCAAGTGCTTCTCGCAATCGTGTCTCGTCCGCCGCGGCAAGTGCTTCTCGCAGTCGTGTCTCGTCCGCCGCGGCAAGCGGCCCCGCCGCGGCTTCGAGCCAGGCCGTGGGGGACTCCTCGAGCGGCCAGGGGGGAAGCCGATTCAGGATCACGGCGCAGAGCTCGATCTTCAAGTCGGAGAGGGCGTCGAGGAACTCGAGCGTGCCGGGCTCTTCGCCCGATTTTGCCCCCGCGATCAGGACGAAATGAGTCGACTCGCCGAGCAGGAGCGCCTCCACCCGCGTGGCCCGGTCGCGGAGCCCCCCCGAGAGACCCTCGATCGCCCTGAGGAATTCGGACAGGTCCTCCAGAAAACCGCCGCCAGCGATTCTCTCCACGAGTCCCAACGCGCTCTGGAGGGCTCGCCCGAAGACGAGCCAGCCGAAGCGGCCCGCGCTGGCGGCCGGTCGGACCAGTGCGCGCACGATACGGCCTTCGAGGAAAGTTCGGAGCCTGCGGGGCGCGGCCAGGAAGTCGAGCGCGTGGCTGGCAGGCGGCGTGTCGACGACGACGAGGTCGTAGCTTCCCGACTGGACCGCCTCGTGGACCTGTTCCATGGCGGCATACTCCGCGCTCCCTGCCAGCGCGCCGGAAAGATGTTGATAGATCCGGTTGTCGAAGATCCGTGCTCGCACCGCGGAATCGGAGGTCAGGCGCTCGATGAGTCGGTCGAAGGTGGGTTTGGGGTCGAGCATCATGGCATCGAGCTGCGCTCCCGGCGGAAGCTCGGTTGCCCCCTCTCCGAGTGTGATCGCGGTCGGGGTCGAGTCGAGGTGGTCGAGCCCCAGCGCGTCTGCGAGCCGACGCGCGGGGTCGATCGTGAGGACCAGGGTTCGGCGCCCGCGTCGCGCCGCCTGGATCGCGAGCGCGGCGGCGAGGGTCGTCTTGCCGACGCCTCCCGTTCCGGCACAGACCAAAACCTTCGCCTCGCGGAGGCTCTGGGAGAGGCGGTCGTGACGCGCTTTGGAACTCAAGCCGCGGAGTCCTCGTCTGTGCTCGACCTCGGCCAGACCGGCTCGTCGAGTGTCCGGTCTGCGAGCCGCGTCACGAGGTCGAAGAGCGCGCGCTCTTCCGGGCGGTCGGGTAGCTCGACGATGGGGAGCCCGCAGCGAGCCGAGATGCGTATGCGTTGGGTGGAGGCCTGATCGGCCCGCGCGGCGACGGACTCGACGAGTCGGAGCAGGTCGGGTGGCGGGGGCAGCCAAGCGAGCGGAAGGTCCGGGGGGAGGTCCGCCAGCGCTGCGCGTACTGCGCTCAGCCGTCTGGTGGGGAGCCGATTGAGGATGATCCGGTCGACGCCGATGTCGATCTGCTCGCGCGCCCGCTCGACCAATTCGATCGTCTCGCTGACAGGCAATTCCTCGGGCAGCGTGACAGGAAGGAGGAGGGTTCGTGCCCGGTCGTGGACGAGCGCTTCCACCCAGCCGGCGTGCCGGGCGAGGGGGCCGGTGCGGACCGCTTGCTGGACCACGTGCGGCACATCGAGGAAGGTCAATCCGTGTCCGGTCGCGGGGGCATCGACGACGATTAAATCATAGAGGGGGGTCCCCTCGAGGTCTCGTTTCTGCTCGAGATGCCAGGTCTTTCCCAGGATGATCAGCTCGCGCCAGCCTGGCGCTGCGTCCAGAAGCTGGCGGAAGAGCTCACTGTGTAGGACCCGGTCCGTCAGCGGCCCGAGTCCCAGCTGGAGACCCACGTAGTCCGACAAGGCCTCGTGTGGGTCGATGCGAAGGGCCCGAAGGCCAGGCCTGAGCTCCCGCCCCGCATACCCAAGAGGGGCGGGGCGCGTCTCGAAGCGAGCAGCGGCCGCCTCCATTGAGCCGGTTTCGGCCAGCAACACCCTCAGACCCGCGCGACGAGCAGCCTCAGCCACAGCGCAGGCCACCGTCGTCTTTCCCACTCCGCCCTTGCCGGTGACGATGATCAGCCGGTAGTCCAGCAGGCTCTGGCTCATCGGGTTCGCTCAGGGGACGGCCCGAGTGGGTAGTGGGGGAAATCCTTCATCTGCACGAAGGAGTCTAGCTCTCGGTGCGGGGTCAGCCGGGGGGCGGCGACAGGTGCCTGTGCTCAAGCTGCGCGGGAGGGAATCCGAAAAGTAGAAAGCGACTGGCCTTTGCGGGGGGGTGGGCGGCGATGAAGAGCCGACCCGTTGTCCGCGAAGCTGCGCTCTGTCCGGGGACTTGGCCTTGATCGTCACTTGCGAAGAATGTTCGACGAGATTCCAGCTCGACGAGGCGCGTATCCCGGAGGCGGGGGCACGGGTACGCTGCTCGCGGTGCAAACACGCCTTCTTTCTGCCCAACCCGTCTACGAGTACGGAAGACGCGTTGCACGGCATCGCGGAGCAGACGGCCTCCGACCCCTCTTCTCAGCTCCCGGGGCCCTCGGAAGACCTGGGTGCGCGGAGCGCGGGCCCGCCAAACACCGACGCTGAGGTGACCGGAGCTGCCGCCCGTCTTCTCTCCTCGGAGCGGGAGGCCCCGCATTCGGAGCCCGACCTGGAGGAAGACGATTGGCAGTTCTCCGAGGAGGTTCGTGTCGAGGGGGATGACGCCGATGAAGGGAGCAATTTGGCCCCTGAGCAGTCGGTCCGGAACGTCTCACGGGTGCAGCGGTCGGCGGAGTCGGGGAGAGATTTCAGCGTTAGCCGTGACGCCGTTGACTTCCGGGGAGGGGAATTCTCCGAGGAATCGTTGCGGGGGCCCATGGGTTCCGTCGCCGATGAGAGTTCGGCGGGACCGCTTTTCGAGGGCCTGAGCGAAGGCTCGGATTTCGGCTCGATCGACGACTTCTCCTCCTTGATGGAGGATGACGATTTATCCGAGGGGGAAGACGGGGCCTCGCAGGTCAGGGTACGGAGTGGGGCCGCGCCAGCCGAGGGCGAAGAAGCAGCAGACGATCTAGGAGATCCGGAGAGCTGGGACCTCGTCGGGAGTGGTCCTTCGCTCGTCGAAGATTGGGGCCCAACCCTGGGTGGGCCGTTTGACGTCAGGAATTCGCTGGCGGCCGAGGAGTTTCAGGATGCTCAGTCCCACGACGCATTCGGCCAGATCGAAAAAAATGCTGAGTACGGGACGGGTCTGCTCCTCGCGGGCGTGCGAGGCAAGGTCCTGCGCGGGCTGGGCTGGATTGCGTGCGTCGCGGCGGTCGGCGGGGTGGCTTTTCTGGCACTGCGCGCCGAATGGCTGCGCTCGGTCGAGATGCTCCAGACGGTCGAGGTCGGCCCCCTGGTAGCGGAGACGACTTCGGCAGGCTGGATCGAAACCGAGCGAGCCGGTCCCGTCCTTCGATTTAGCGGGCGGGTTCGCAACACCGTGGCACAAGCGGTTTGGCCGGGCGTCGTCCGGCTCGTTCTGCTGGACGACGAGGGGAGCCGAGTCGAGGCGCCTCCGATCGAGGCCGGCCTTCCGCTCCCGGAAGCCGTCCTTCGGGAATCCAGTTCTGGGGCTCTGGTCGAACGGGCGAAAGCGGCCAGTCAGCGCCATCGCAACACGCCGCTTGCGCCCGGCGAAGCCAGGCGTTTCGAAGCACTGCTGTCCGCGTCACAGCTGCCCAGGATTGCCGATCGGGTTCTGTTGGAAGTGGGCGAATCGAGGCTCGCTTCCGACGTGGCGCCGGCACTCCCTGCGTCGCCTTAGCGGTCTGGCCTGGGGAGCCCGTCTCAGTCTGGGCTCTTCTCGTCTCCGCCCGGGTCGACTTTGTCTTTTTCCGGCGTGACGTCGATCTCGTCCTCGCCCGAGAGGCCCGACTTGAAATTCTTGATTGCCTTGCCGAAGCCCGCTCCGATCTCAGGCAGTCGCCGTGCGCCGAAGAGCACGACGACGATCACGAGGATGATGCCGAGCTCCATCGGTCCCATTCCGAACATCGGTTCCTCCTCGCCCACAGCAGCGGCTCGACCCGCCGGCATGGTGCCGCTGGGGCGACAACTGGTCAAGCGCCGATCGCGCCGATCGCGCCGAAGCGCATGGTGAAGGCTGCTCTTCCGGGATGGCCGAACGTCACCTCGGGGAGTCCGAACCTGCGATTCCGGAGGCTACACTGAGCCGCCATGGCCCTATTCAAAGCGTATGACATTCGTGGCGTCGTCCCCGACGAACTGGACTCCACCCGGGCGTATGCGATCGGTCGAGCGATCGCCGCCTTCGTTGAAGACGGGCTCGTCGTGGTCGGTCGCGATGCGCGGGTCCACTCTCCCGAACTCGCGGAGGCCCTGATCGAAGGGATCCGAGATGAGGGGCTGGATGTCTGCGACATCGGGCTCGTTGCGACGCCGATGCTCTACTTCGGTGTGGAGCGTCTCGGGGCTCAGGCCGGCGTGATGGTGACAGCGTCCCACAATCCCGGCGAGTACAACGGCTTCAAGATCTGCCGAGCCCACGCGGTTCCCGTCGGTGAGGCGAGCGGCCTCCGGGAGATCGAAGCGCTCGTGCCAGAGCGCGCCAAGGCCCCCGAGGCGGTCAAGCGGGGCGCCCGATCAGAGCACGACGTCACCGACGCGTACGCCGCGCATGCACTTTCGGTGGGGGAACATCGGCCGCGTTTGAAGGTCGCGATCGACTGCGGCAATGGGATGGCTTCTGCGGGCCTCGGCCCGGTTCTCGATTCGCTTCCCATCGAGGTCGTGCCGCTGTACTTCGAGCCGGACGGCCGCTTCCCGAACCATGAGGCCGACCCGCTCAAGGTCGAGAACCTGCAAGACGTCGCCGAGGCAGTTCGCCGTGAGGGGGCCGACTTCGGTGTGGCCTTCGATGGAGACGGGGACCGGGCGGTCTTCGTGGACGGGGAGGGGAAACCCGTCTCGGCGGATCTGGCGACGGCCCTGATCGCGCGACGGCTGCTCTTGCGAGAGCCCGGAGGGCGGATTCTCTACGACCTGCGCTCCAGCCGGGTCGTGGCCGAGGAGGTGGAACGCGCCGGTGGGGAGGCCGGGATGTGTCGGGTCGGACATTCTTTCGTCAAGGCGCAGATGAGGGAGGAGGGCGCGATCTTCGCGGGCGAGCTGTCGGGTCACCTCTATTTTCGTTTCTCCGCAGACCTGGTCGCGGACGATGGGACCGCGGCGCTCGTCGCGATGCTCGATGTCCTCGGGGCCGAGGGGCGTCCGTTGGCGGAGTTGGTCGCGCCGCTCCGCCGGTACGCCCCGAGCGGCGAGATCAACCGGAGAGTGGCGGACACTGCTCGGGTGATCGAGTCGGTTGCGGAGGAACACGTGGACGCACCGGAGGTGTCGAGGCTGGATGGGCTGCTCGTCCGTTATCCCAGTTGGTGGTTCAATCTTCGGCCCTCGAACACCGAGCCGGTGCTGCGCCTCAATCTCGAAGCGGACACCGAAGACGAGATGGTCCGACGGCGAGACGAGATGCTGGCACGAATCCAGGAACTCGGAACGTGAGTACGTCGCCGCGCCCTGATCATCGCGCTCGAATTCGATTCGGCAGGCTCGATGGCGGGGGTTGAGGCCAAGGCCAGTCTGCTCACTCAGCTTCGGTCCGGCATTTTTCTTTGCGCGGAGGGAGCGAGCTTCTTGCGTCAGGAGCGTCGGCTCTGGCCGCTGGCCACGCTCCCCGTGATCTTCGCGGTCCTCGCGGTCGGGTCGTCCGCGACGGTTTTCTGGCTCCGTCTCGACGAGATCCACGCGATCTTCGCCGGACTGCTGCCCACCCTCGAGGCGACGGCATGGTGGACATGGATTTGGGTCGGCCCGGGCAAGGCCTTGCTCTTTCTGATGGCCTGGGCCGCGGTCCTCGTTAGTTTTGCGGTGTCACTGGTCGCCGCGTTGTTGCTGGCGAACCTCGCGAGCGCACCCTTCCTGGATGCCTTGAGTCAGCGGGTAGAAGCAATCATCTCGGGACAGCCGTCGACGCAGGTTGAAGGCTGGTCGGTCGTGTTGAGCGACGCTTTTCGTAGCTTCGTTGCGGAACTGCAGCGGGTCGCGTTTCTGGTGGGTCTATGGGCGCTGTTGACGGCCGCCGGTTTTCTCGTGCCCGGTGCTCATCTGGTGACGGGTCCTGTACTGGTGACGCTCACGATTCTCTTCTTGCCCTTGGACTACGCGGGCTTCGCGCTGGATCGGAGGGGAGTCTCCTTCGCGTCTCGTCGTGCTTGGCTCTGGGCCCATCGCCCGATGATGGCGGGCTTCGGAAGCGTCGCCTTCCTCTCGTGCATGGTTCCGGGGCTGAATCTGGTCGTTCTGCCCTCTTTGGTCACGGCGGGGACTTTGCTCGTGCTACGACGACCGCCCGAGGTGGGGCAGGCCAAGGGCGTCAGCGACGGGCGAGCGTCTGCACCAGGAAATCGCGGGCACTGAGTGCTGCCTCACTCGTGATCCCGCCCTGGCTCGGAGCGGACGTCATCTCGAGTTGCTGCTTCGAACCTGGAAGCGCCTCGAAGAGCGCTTTGGCCGCGGCCTCCGAGGTTTCCGGATCCTCGCGTCTGGAAAAGAAGAGCCAGCGATCCGGCATGCTCGCCGAGCCGTCTTCGAACATCGCCGCCGGGTCGAGGGGCGAGCCAGAGAGTTGGCCTGCGCCGCCTGCGAGGACACAGGCGCGTAGGGTCGGGGAGTGACGGGCAGCCCACAGGCTCGTCATCGCACCGATCCCGAGCCCCGCCAGCGCGATCCGTTCCGCGTCGATCTCCGGCCTTCGACCGAGCGCTTCGATGGTCCGGATCAGGTCTGAGGTCGACTGGCGCGCGAATTCCTCGACGAGGGCACTCGTTTCGGCGTCCAGCGCAGATCCGCGGGTCAGCCGTTCGTATCCCTGGATCAGCCGGGCCGAGAGTTTCGGGCTCGCTCGTCTTCCGTGGAGAGGGAGGTCGATGCGCGCCACACCCAAGCCGCTGGACACCCAGTCGGCCGAAAAATCCAGGTCCGTCGCGTCTGCCCGAGAGCCTGTGGCGTGTGCCAGGACGACGAGCGGGACTGCCTTCGTGCCTCGCGTCGGGGAGAGATGGAGGGAGCCCTGAACGAAGTCTCCTCTCGAGATCAACTCGAGGGAGTACGCCTCGCAATTTTGCCATGCGCCGGCGCTGGGGACGGAGCGGAGCGTGGCGCTTGCAGGCGCCTCGTCGTGGGGGCGGTAGACGCAGGGTCCTGAGGAGGAGGTGTGCATGGCGCGAACCGTAGCGCGCGGCCCGATATTTCGGCGCTCAGCGCAGTAGCAGCTTGCGTGTCCGATAGAGCCCCGACTTGACCGAATCCTCGGATTTGGACAGCGTCTTCGCGATCTCGGCGATCGGGATTGACTGGAGGTGATGCATTTCGAAGAGGCGGCGCTGCTCGGCCGTGATCTCATTCGACAGCACATGCTCAAGTCGCTGGGCACGCTCGCTCATCTCGTAGTTCTCGAGCGGAGTCGCCTCGGGCTGGCTCCCCGCCGTCATGCTGTTGAAGGAGACTTCCTCGTCTTCTTCGAAGAGTGGCACGGTGGGATGCCGTTTGCGGCGAAAGCGGGACGCCAGCGTGCGGCGGGTCAAGCCAAAAATCCAGGCCGCCAAGGGGGCGTCTCCGCGGTACGAGTCGAGCGAGGAGAAGATGTTGATGAACACCTCCTGCGTCGTCTCTTCCGTGTCCGCTCGATTGCGTAGGCGGCGATCCAGAAACGCGTAGACGCGCTTGAAATATCGCTGGTAGATCTCGTTGAAGGCGGATCGATCGCCCGCGCGGACACGGTCCACGAGAATCTCGTCCGACTCCCGGGCTTGAGAGTTGGCGGGTGAGACCCCCTCGCGTGCCGCCCCTGCGTTGCGTGTCTGCCTGGACGGTTCGCGTCGCTCGAGCGCGCCTTGGGCGCTCGCCGACTCATCCGCTCGTCTCGTACTGTTGCCGATGGTGTTCAAAGCCGAATCCTTCGAATCCCTTATCCCGCGACGGGCGTCGACCGCCTTCGCACCTGCCGCTCGGAGTTGAGATTAGCCGTAGTGTTAATAACCCACATTGGCTGCCGTTTGACTGTAGGTAGCGACCCTCGCTCCGGGTGCGCAACCCACCATTGTCGATCAAATGGATCCCTTGTGAGGATCCAGAGAAACCCCCCCATTGGGTTGTGACCCTGCGGAGGCTCGACGTGTCAAAAAATGTCACCGGTGCCCAAAAATGACACCGCAGGGCGTATGTCCCACGGGGCGTGGTGACTGAGGGTGTGCGAGCCGTCGAGCTCGCGGGGGTGGGTGTGCGGCTTTCGTGCGCGGCGCCTGCCTTCAGGCGTGGATGCGGCTGCGGGCGTCCTGATAGAGGAGGCCCGCGACTTCTCGCAGGGCACGGGTGACGGGCGCCTGGGGGTAGGCGATCCCGACGGGGCGTTGGGCAGTGATTGCTCGGTAGAGGTGGAGATCGTCCACGACGAGTCCGTAGGGTTTGGGAATCTGCCCGTGGGCTGCTTTGGCGCGCGGGGTGAGCGCCTCATGGACTTTTCGTGCCTCGGCTCCCGTCGATACGCCCAAAAGGGTGAGGCCAAGCGAGGCCTGCGGGTGCTTGGCGAGGATGCGTCCCGCCTGCTCGATGAAATCCTCGATGTCCGCCGGGCGGGCGGAACTCAGCGCGAGCATCCAGCGAGGTTGCATCGCAGGGGCTGCACTCTCCTCGAGCCAATTTGGCGGTGTGGCTACGAAGACGATGCCCCCGCGGTCGTCTGGGGACGAGTGTTCCGTAGCGAGGGCGGACGCCGCCTCGCAGAGATCCGTGAGGTCTCGGGCGTGGCGGAGCACAAACTCACTGCCGCAAGGGCCCGTGCCCGGCGCGGGCCAGAGCGGCGAGTCTCGGTCACTTTGGGGGGCCAGCATGACGGCTCGTCCTCCCAGGCGTGCGGTCTCGACGGTGAGGCTCCAAGCCAGCGCCGCCCGGACGACGTCTTGCTCGCCACAAGGGACGAACAGGACCGGGAGCGCTGGATCTGGTTTTTTCGCCTGCAGGGCCCCGGAGCTGGGGACCGGCGGCGGCGTTTCGAGCGCTTCCGGCGAGCCTGGCCGCGGGGCGTCTGCTCGCTCGTCGATTTCGGGAAGGAAGTAGTGAAGAACTTCGCTGAGGTCGCGCGGCAAGAGCTTCCTCGTGATTCGAGACGACGGTCGCTCGCGGCGCGGAGGCCTAACGGACGTGCAGAATCGAGTTGGGTTGGCCTGTAGGGCCGGGGGCCGATTGGGGGTTGGCGGGATCTTCCCGCCATTCGCCGTCGACCACGTAACGATACTGATAGGTGCCCGGTTCGAGGGTCAAAACTTTGGTCCAGACCCGATTTTGTCCTTCGGAGGCGATGAGGGAGCGCACGCCTCGGTCCGGTACCCAGCCGTTGAAGTCGCCGGCAATCCGGACATCTCCAGCGATCGCGTCCTTGAAGCGCACGATCACTTCACGCGGTGCGGCCGACGCGGTCGGCGCGTGTTGGGGCTTTTGGATCGCGCGGGGTTCGGGTGTCGTCGTGCGCGAGAGGGGGGGAGAGGCTGCGAGTTCGAGCGCGACCGAGGCGTAATCGAGTGCGCCATTGGCTGAGGCTGCATAGAGCGAAATCGGGAGGCCCTTTCGTGCGGCTTCCCGGAGCTTCACGTTGAGCCGGATCACCGAGTCAAAGCAGAGTTCCTTGAAGAGTTCCCGAATCTCGCCGAGCGTCTGCCGCGCGTATCGAGTGCGTCCGTCGTAAAGTGTGGGGAGCACTCGCACGTGCAGTTCGTGACCGATGCGGTCCGAGAGCAGGCTGATCGTCTCCAGCAGTTTCTGGACGCCGTCGATTGCGAAGAAACTGGTTTCCAGAGGCACGATGACCTCGCCA
>Ga0315316_10003557_pt1 | contig 11295 bp, 3 predicted proteins | sample M160m3416metaG_FD_203702 | JGI IMG/M metagenome (GOLD analysis project Ga0315316, IMG submission 203702) | Ammonia-oxidizing marine archaeal communities from Monterey Bay, California, United States - M1 60m 3416 | ecosystem: Environmental > Aquatic > Marine > Intertidal zone | place: USA... | reverse complement strand
ACGTGCGAACAAGTGACGGCGAAGCCTCATCATTTACCCATTCTCCAAGGGAATTGCTAGCCTCAATAACAAGAGCCACGTCATCTGCACCCAACCTTCGACGCACATCCATAAAGATGTATTGATCATTAGCTCCCCCGTCATCGAATAATCTCACCTCAGCAAAAGGAGCAAGATCAAGCGAGGGTCCAAAGGGGTCACCGCCCAGCGCATACTCCATTAGATTGGTCAGGCCGTCTCCATCATTATCGCCATCATCATCAGTTACACCATTAAATGCCTTCCATGAACTGTAGCTGGTGACATCATCACCTCCGGGATTGCCGTTCAGGGTGGCACTGCTCCTCCAACTTGCAGGAGAGTCAGGGGCGGCAGGGGAACCTGAAGCCATGAGAACAAGAGAGAAACCGTCGCCATCAGCACTTTCAGGCCATGGATCCGCATCATTATAGGTAAAGTTCAGTATACTTGCCCCACCCTGTCCTTTAACAAGGAGCTCTTCCCCGTCATTATCGAGATTCCCGGTAAACTCCCCGGCAACCGGCAAGCCAGTGCCATAGCGGGCAAGGAACGCCTCCATGTTATTGACCAACAGCAGGTATCCCCCGGGGGGGATCATCAGGCTTTCTGAACCTTGAACAAACTTAAACTCTATGCCCTCGGTGAATTCCACGTCCACAAGATTAACGTATCGCGAACTAACATTCTTTAACTCAATAAATTCGAAGTCGCTGCGCTCGTTGAAACCTTGTGCCAGCTCGTCCTCATCGGGAAGAGCAGGCCGGTAATGTATCTCAGAGACGATAAGATTGGAGGCACTGGCCTGCTCACTGTCGACAAAGAATGTCGCTCGCGTAAGGGCACTCCACTCGTTACCATCCCTTACCCGGGAACTCAGCACCGCCTGACCTGGACTTGTGAGAAACAACGGGCTGGCAACGACTGTTTTCACACCGGTTAACTCCATGTCAAAACTGATATCAGAACTACCCCCATCTCCTTGTTTTATTTCAACAGCAACCGTATTCTCACCTTCCACGAGCAAGTCAGAGGAAATGCCATCGAAACGCTGAAAATCCTCACTTGGTGTATCAGCACCACCAACCGTATACTCACTGTAATCCATATTTGAAGTCATATTCGGACTGCGGAAGAATTCAGTGCCGTTGAGATAAATTATCGCACCATCATCATAAACCAGACGCAGGTTAACACTGGTCAAGTCAGCAGCATCACGAACATTGAAAGCCGCACGGAAATATGTCGTAGCGTGTTTGTTGTCCGAGTCTGGCCCAAATTCCAACTCGGTTTCCTCATCACCATCCCCATATCCAAGCTCAGCCGGACCGCTCTGCCAGGATGAATCATCAAACCCAACACTTCGCCAGGAAGTGCCCTGATCCGATCCATCATCCAGATATTTCCAATCTGCTCCGGAACTTATCAAAGCAGCAGTTGTCGTATTTCCCTCGAAAACCTCTGCATCGCCCGCAACGCTGCCACCAAGTGCCCTTGGGTCAGCCCCGTTGACAGTATAATAAATCACGCCGGGCCCACCATTGATAAATAATTGCTGATCACTTGAAATGTAACCGCCGTGTTCGCTTAGGCGTGGCGGATCAATGTCAGGATACCAGCCCACAGAACGCAACTGGCCGATAATCACAGGGACGCGCCCGGTAATAAAATTACGGACGCCCTGCACAGCACCCAACCAGGCCTGCCTAGACCGGCTTGTGCTCCCCCACCTTGCCGAATGAGCAATAACAGCAGTATCAATTTGCGCAGCCCTGCGATCAAGCCTGTCAATACCAACCTCATCGGTCAACAACCCGCTGTTGTAACAATACCCGGCAATCCGGTCAGAGAACAGCATTCTGTACTCGGCATTATCGGATGCCAGTCTCTCGTGAAGTGTATGCGGGTTAAAGTCTGTCAGTGAACTGCTGCGAGTAAAGGGGGAAACCATGTTATTCTCACCCGTGCCGAGTGAATGCTCGCTGTCATGCTCAAAGAATTTGTACCCATCAGGATTCTCACGATTATATATCCCGAAATAGTTATTCGGCCGCGGCTGCGTATAACGTGATCCGGGGCCGTCGCGATCACCCGTGTAATAAGTGATGATCATGTAGTCGATCAGATTTTCAATATCCACGAGCCGCTCCAGCGAAGGATTAGGAGAGCCATCAGCATCCTTTCCCTGTATAGCGAAAAAATCAGCATTGGAACCGAACCCATCCTGCCATTTCTCCCACAACCTTTGATACGACGAACGGTTGCCATCTGTAACGCCGCCAAAGGACTTAACCACATCATAATCATCCTTATCACCTCCAAAGTATGTCTCCCCGTAATTAGCCTCTGCCCTTTCATCTATCTGATACATACCCCAGTAAATTCCGTTCAAATACACGTGCACCCAACGCCCCTTCTTATAAGGATGCCCCATCTCCCCTTGAAGATCACGCGACCAGGTATCCCTCATGAAACTGTTCTGGCTGGTGCCTCCCATTGCCCAGGAATAATTTTGGGGGCCCCTCAAGTCAAACTTGTCGAACTCATCGGTTCCCTCATCTCCAAAAAGCTTATAGTTAAGCCTGCCGTTACCGTATTCACCGCGGAAAAAAAGACGAAATGAATGCTTCGGGTTTTGTGTCCTTCGGGAAAACCCACCACGAATACGAAGCCCGCAGGGGGATTGGAAGCCGCCCTTATTGCCGTCAGGGTCATCCCAGTCCGGGGGATGAATGAACTCAACGGAAGATTCACGCTCCCAGTTAATCCCGTCTGAACCCGGGTTGGAATATATGCCGGTCGAGGAACTGGTCAGGTTGGACTGGCGCGTGACGATGGATATTGTCGGCAGGGACATCAAGGCAGTCTTGGTTCTCTCCACCCCGCCGATTGATTCATTCGAACTGTTTACTACCGACTGGTCCATTCCGTATTCATAGACCTGACCATTTACACTTCCAGACGGCCACCCTGTGGGGGCAGACGATGATTGCCTGATGACATCATCAAGGAATAAATAAGTGTGGGTATCCACATTTGTTGGGAAGTAGCCCTGCTTGAATGCCGCGGCTCTCAATGTCGTTGTGGAACTCAACGTTAAAGGGCCATTATAAATTAGACCTGAGCCGGCACCCGGCTCTGAACCATCCGTCGTGTAGCGGATAACCGCTCCTTCAGTAGCCGTGGAGATCACAACCTGTACTGGATCCTCGAAAAAACCTCGGTCGGGATCAAACTTTGTATCCGCAACCTTGCCGAGGCTGGAAATAGATTTATTAGGAGCACCAGGGGTCGGCTCTTCAAAAAAACCATATTGCAAGCCGCCTCCTGTATCCTGGATATCGGCAGTCAGCTCCAACCCAACGAGAAAGTCCGAGCCATTTGCCGAGGTATTGGTCGCATGAACTGCAAGCACATTATCCCCGTCGCGGATAATTCCCGCATGAGCGGACAGGTCAACATCAAGGCGCGAGTCGGCAACCACACTGTCTGAGCGTGACCCAGCAGCTGTTGAATCATACAACATAGGACTTCGTTCATTGAGCTTTGCAACTTCCCTGCCATTGAGGTAAGCGACATAGCCGTCATCAATATATATCCCCATGTTAACGGTAACGATACGCCTGTTAGCAGCATCAAAGCGAAAGGGGAAGCGGAAGTACCCCCCTGGATTAACACCTCGCATGGCAGAAGATATATTAGTCCTTATCAATGACTCCAGACGTCCCCCGGGAGACTCAAAACCAAGGGGCTGCTGCTCACTGGTCCAGGACGAATCATCAAACTCCAGACCTGGCTGCTGCCAACTCGTGCCAAGCGCACTATCTGTAGGAATCAGGAACTTAACGGCGGAGTCTTGCTCTATAAGAACCTCCCGGTCCGGGAGCCCCCAGGTTCCTGTTCCATAGGATACCCCCGGCTGCTGATTAGGATATTTTGGTGCGATTTCTGAAATTACCGTCAAGCCATCCTCCGCGACCAAGCCAAGATACTCTCCATCAGAGCTCAGTTGAAAATTAGCGTGTAACTCTACCCCGGGAACTCTCTTGTCCTTACCCGAAGCAAAAATCACAAGGAATCCACCAGGCTGGATAACAGTTGTGGGAAATTTCCACTTGGCAAGATCATCATCATCATCAGTAAGGTGCCACCCAGAGAGATCCACAGAGCTCGTGTCAGGGTTGTGGATTTCAATCCAATCAGAGAAGTCTCCATCCTCGTCAGCGATCGAGGATTCATTGCCTGCCATTAGCTCAGTAAGGCGGGGAGAGGCTGCACCATCATAAGCCAAAAAGAAGAAAGCCAAAAAAACAAAAACTCGAAGAAAAAAATACAGCATAGAATTTTGAACCTTAATAGAAGACACGGCTTTTATGATTTTTTACAAAACTCCACCCGCCATCCATTGTCAACGGTGACTCCTGTGATGCACACAATCCGCCCTTCATGCATTCGGCACAAACACCCTCCTTATTGAACCCGGTCGCGGGGTTTCTTAACATCAATGCCATCAATGAACAGACAACGAGCAAGTAAATGCTTCGATTACTGAATCCACCCACATGTTCCCCTGCTGAAAGCCATCGGTTAATGGACTGCCCATTCACTTCATTTCGTTGCAAATACCAGATTAATCCCCTTTACTATTTATTCTGTTGAGAAAGCGTAATTTAATCCTAGTCACTCTGTTTGCGACCATGCCTCACATGTTCGCAGAAACACAGTCTACGGACGCCGGGAAAATAGAATTCTTTGAGAAGGAAATACGCCCGATCCTTGCCAATAACTGCTACTCATGCCACTCCGAAAACTCTGAATCCAAGGGGAAGTTGAAAGCCGGCCTTCGCCTGGACTCACTGGAGATGATCCTCAAGGGCGGGGATTCTGGAACCGCGCTGACACCAGGAGATGTCAACAGCCTTATCATCAAGGCTGTTGGCTACCTCAACGAGGACATGGCCATGCCCCCTAAGGGCAAACTCAAAGAACACGAGATTCAAGCCCTGACAAAATGGGTGGAAATAGGGGCTCCGTGGCCCGGAGCGCTGCCGGGAAAAATCCCAGACCCCCAACAAGATGAGGAACCTTATGACTGGAATGCATTCCGCCTCAATCACTGGGCTTTTCGTCCATTTAAGAAGCCGCCCATTCCTGACGTAGAGAACAATCAATGGGCACAAAGCCCAATGGACTCCTTCATTCTCTCCAAGCTCGAGCAATCAGGAATCACACCAAATCCAAAGGCGGAGAAACGGGTCCTGATCCGCCGTGCATATCTCAATCTTATCGGCCTTCCCCCACCCCCAGCGAAAGTTGAGGCCTTCCTCAATGACGATACACCCGGAGCATTTGCTGCATTAATTGACGAACTTCTTGCCTCAAGTCATTATGGCGAGCGCTGGGCGAGGCATTGGCTTGATGTTGCAAGGTATAGTGACGGCCACGGCGGCTTTGGAGACAACAAGGCACTTCCAAATGCGTGGCGCTATCGGGACTGGGTAGTCTCAGCACTTAATGACGACCTCCCCTACAACCAATTCGTCCTCCAGCAGATTGCCGGCGACCTGTTGGACGAACAAGCCGAACCCATCGCAACAGGTTTTTTTGTAGTCGGGCCAACATACCAGTCCGACGGCGGGGACCCTGAGGCAAAGGCGGCTGCTCAAGCCGAAACCCTGTCTGACCGAATAGATACCTTTTCACGGGCGTTCCTCGGTCTAACCGCGGCATGCGCAAGGTGTCACGACCACAAGTTCGACCCAATCACCATTGAAGACTACTATGCACTTGCCGGAATTTTCAACAATACCAGAAACACCGACCGCCAAGTCGGATCACAAGTCGAGATTAATTCCTATCAAGCGTCCCAGAAAGCCATCTCCGAGCAGAATAACTCGATTAAGTCTTATCTGGAAAGCGAAAGCAAGAGGCTCAAAGTCAATCGAAAGGAAATCGAAAAGAGCCTGCCCGAAGAGTCCAAAAATAAGCTCGCTGGCATGCGCAGCAAGCTGGAGGAACTAAAGAAGCAATTACCGCCAAAACCTGGGACCGCCCACGTCCTGTCAGACAGCGGAAATTCCGATATTCACGTTGCGATAAGGGGAGACCTGCGGCGAAAGGGTGAAAAAGTCCCGCGCCGTTTCCTTGAGATCATTGCCGGCAAAGATGCTGTGCCCTACACGAAAGGCAGCGGCAGGTTACAGTTGGCCAAATCTGTCACTGCACCTGACAACCCGCTTACTGCAAGGGTCATCGCCAACCGGGTTTGGGGATGGCACTTTGGAGAAGCACTGGTCCGAACCCCAAGTAATTTTGGCGTAATTGGCGAAGCTCCATCTCACCCCGGACTCCTCGACTGGTTGGCCGCCGACCTGATTGAGAACAAATGGTCCCTGAAGAAATTACACCGTAAAATTCTGCTCTCATCCACGTGGCAAATGAGCAGCTCCCATGACCACGGTAAGTTCACCCTTGATGGAGACAATCGGCTTTTGTGGCGTGCCTTCCCGCGCAAGCTGCAGGTTGAGTCATGGCGGGACACGCTACTGGCCGTCACAGGGGAACTTGACCGAAAACTTGGCGGCCCCCCCGTCAATGAAATTCTGAGCAGTAACAGGCGCACAATCTACGCCACTATAAGCCGCACCGGTGACCGCTTCCGCTCAGATTCGTTCCTGCGCCTTTTTGACTTTCCAGCAGCCGTATCAACAAGCGCCAAGAGATCTGTCAGCACAGTTCCCCAACAATACCTCTTCATGATGAACAGCCCCTTCATGATCAACCGGGCTGCAGCACTCGGGTTATGGCTTCATGAACATGATTCTGAAATCAACCGCCGCATTGAACTTGTCTACCACAAGCTCTATTCACGCCGCCCCGAAAAAAGCGAGGTTCAAATTGCACAGAATTGGCTGGGCAATTCCCCAAACCGTGAGACATGGAACCAGTATGCGCAAGTGCTGCTCAGTGCACACGAGCTAATCCAGATCCCGTAGCGGTCCAAGCCCAAACCCGGGAGCATTGTTATGAAATTTCTTGAACACGAACTTGAGTATCGAAGAGCTACACTACGCAACCTTTCACGTCGGGATGCTCTCTTGAAAATGGGAGCAGGACTGGGCGGGATAGGATTGGCAGGCATGATGGAACAAGCAGGTGCCGGCATACAGACCGCATCCCCCCTCGGACCAAAGCAGCCTCACTTCAAGCCGAGGGCGAAGCGTATCATTCAGTTGTTCATGCCGGGAGGCCCCTCACAGGTGGACACCTTCGACTACAAGCCGATGATCGCCAAGCACGCCGGTCAACGCCCTGACATTGTAAATCGCAAGACACTGCGCAACACGAAAAACGGACTAATGCCATCCCCCTACAGCTTTAAGCAATACGGGAAATGCGGCAAATGGGTAAGTGATATCTTCCCGCATACTGCTGAATGCGTTGACGACATTTGCTTCGTTCACTCAATGCATACCAATATCCCCGAACACGCCGGCGGGATATTAATGACCAACCTGGGGGCACTGCAACCCAACCGGCCCAGCCTCGGCTCATGGCTCGTCTACGGGCTGGGCGCGGAAACACAGAACCTGCCCGGTTTTGTCGCCATGTCCCCACGCGCACAGCCGCGCGGCAAACTCGCCAACTGGGGAAACGCATTTCTGCCCGGCGCATACGCCGGCTCATACGTCAACATCCAGAAAATGCGTGCTGATGCAGTAATCAATGACCTGAAGAACTCCAAGTTGAGTCGCGCAGAACAGCGCAAACAGGCTGACCTTTTAAGCCAGATCAATCAAATTCATCTCAAACGACTGCAGCACGACCAGGGGCTGGAGGCGGGAATTCAGGCCATGGAAATGGCCTTCCGGATGCAGTTCTCAGTCCCGGATGCCTTTGACATATCCAAGGAAAGCCAGGCAACAAGAAATCTCTATGGGGAAAGCGAATTCGCAAAGGGGTGCCTGATTGCCCGCCGCCTTGTCGAGGAAGGCGTCAGGATGGTTCAGCTATCGCATTCAATAGATGGCTATGATATCGCATGGGATACAGGGCACGGGGAAATTGAAAACGGGCACCGGAAACTTGCAAATGCATGTGACCAGGGAATTGCTGCACTTTTACAGGACCTCAAGGGACGCGGCCTGCTTGAAGACACCCTCGTCATATGGGGAGGCGAGTTCGGGCGTGCACCAACTTCTGAAAAAGCCAAGGGACGGGATCACGATCATTACGGTTACACAATCTGGATGGCAGGCGGAGGCGTCAAGCCGGGCTTCAGTTATGGGGCAACTGATGAGTTTGGATGCTCTGCTGTTGAGAACAGGGTGCATGTCCACGATCTTCACGCCACAATCCTCCATCTTATGGGACTTGACCACGAGAAGCTTACCTATCGGTATTCCGGCAGGGACTACCGCCTTACCGATGTGCACGGTCATGTTGTTCATGACATTATCGCTTAAGGCGCAATGAGGACCGGAGCCTATTTGATCCAGGTACTTGACGGTTAGCTGTCGTTATTCGTTTTGGTGAGGATTAGCATAAAAACGCGAATCAGCCCCTCCGATCAGGTTCCAAGCCGCCTCCCAGGCCCTTAAGCCAACTTCAGTCTACCTGTACTGTCGCCGATTTTCTTGAGATCCACGCCCATCGTTTGAGCCATGCTCAACCAGAGGTTGGCAATCGGCGTCCCCTGAGGCGACTTAATGTGCCTGCCGGCATCCACTGCACCTCCGCCCCTGCCCGCGATTACAGTCGGTAAATCAGTATAGACGTGCAGCGATCCATCACTGATTCCTGAACCAAAGGTAAACATCATATTATCAAGTAATGTTCCCTCACCTTCCTCAATTCCCTCCATCTTGGCAACCAAGCCAGAGAATTGTTCAATATGAAACCTGTCAAGGGCCTCCAGTTCACGGCGAACTCTCTCATTTCCCTGCCCGTGAGTCATGCCGTGATGATCCACGGGCTTATTGAAGAGGCCATGGACAATAAGGGGGGACCCCCACCTTTCCGGAGAGCTCATCAGGGTCGCAACGCGAGTAAGGTCACACCTCAAGGCGAGGATCATCAGATCTCCCATTACCTGAATAAATTCACTGCGCGACATGGCCTGCCAGGGCTTTGAGGGAGGAGCTATCCTCAAATCGTCAATTTCCTTTTGCCTCTTTGCCACGCGCTCGATCTGTTTTTCCACGGTGCGCACAGATTCCAGGTATTCGCCCAATTTATCCTTGTCTCCCTTCCCTAGCTCGTGCTCAAGTGACTTCGCGTCATCAAGGATAACATCCAGGATACTTCTATTTTCAATATGATCCTTTACTGAAAAAAGGCGATTAAACACCTCCTTCGGGTCACGCAGTGACCGCGCAACATGGCCGTGCCCATACCAGGATATATTGTCAAAGTAGACAGACTCCCTATTGTCCTCGTAAGGATTACAACTCAGCTCAAGAGAGCGGAATGCCGTAGTTTTGCCAACCTTAGCAGCAATAACCTGGTCAATGGTCATCTTCAGCGGGTATCCGGCGGGAGATAATTCATCTGGAGCTGCACTGCTCAGCCAACAGGATCCCGCCTGGGCATGTCCATCCGTGCCGGCCACTTTGACCCGATCCAGATTAGTCAGCAATGTCACCTTTTCGCGGACCGGCTCAAGAGGCTTGAGGGTCGAGCTTAACGCATATCCCCTGCCCGTTTGTTCCGGGTGCCATGATCGCTGGACAACCCCGTTCGGCACGTAAAAGAATGCGGCACGCAAAGGAGCTGCAGCACTGGCTTGTGCTCGTGACTGAGCACCCATTATCTCCAGCAAAGGCAGGGCAAGTGTTGCCCCGCACCCCCTGAGAACGCTGCGTCGTGAAAGCCTTCTGTTGTGAGTCATGATTATTTCCTGCTCTCTAGTGCTCTTGCCTTGTGAAGAAAAGGATAGCTGGAGGCAACAGCTTTAATGATAGCGGAAAATCGGCCATGTGTCGCCATCGCATCCGACAAAATCATGTCCACCGCGGGCTTGTCCGACAACTCAAGCCGCCTTCCGAGTGCGTAGGAAAGCATATGCTCGCAAAACCCCCTAAAAAACCACTCAGGATTGTTAATAATTGCATCCTTCAGGCCAACCACATCATCAAAGGGAGCTTTGCCAAACAGCTTGCCCGTGGCATCGATACTTAGGCCTGAGCGATATTGATCACGCCACCTACCAACTGCATCATAATTTTCAAGGGCAAAGCCGAGGGGGTCGATCCTCTTGTGACAGGAAACACAACTCTTGTTTACCTGATGCTCAACCAGTCTCTGGCGAAGCGTCTTCCCGTCGGCTTCGATCTTCGCATCATCTGCCTCAATTTCCGGAACCACGTCAGGAGGAGGTTCTGGCGGACGGTTAAAAATCACGTCTGCAACCCATGCCCCGCGAGTTATCGGGCTCGTCCTCAGGGGGGAGGCATTCATGGCAAGCGTTGCTGCACTAGTGATAACTCCTCCCTCCCGGCGACTGTTCACAGCTTGCCGTGCGTATACAAGACTGTTTGTTCCAAACCTGCTCCGGTTGGCCTTTCCCTTGAATGGAACGCCTGGCTTATACCAGCTGGCAAGGTCACCGGTTCGATATGAGTAATTCGAATCCACTAAAAGCATCACTGATCGATCCTCCACAACGATACTCTCAAACAGGAGCAACGGCTCTATCATTGTCTGCAACCCCAGTTTCCACTGCTCACATCCAATTCGTGAGTAATACATTTCAAACCGCTCAAAATCGGGAACCGCTGCAATAAGCCGGTCAAGACGAAGCCACTGACGCGCAAAATTTTCGGAAAGAGCCTTACTCCGCGGATCAAGTAACAGCCTTTCAACCTGCTGGCCATAAACCTCAGGATCAGTTAACCGGCCTGACCTGGCAAGCGCAAGAAGTTCGTCATCAGGAATACTGCTCCACATAAAGAAAGACAAACGCGTTGCCCGCTCATAGGCATTAAGTGGCGCATCATTCCCTTTTTTTCTCTCAGCCAGATAGAGAAATCGTGGAGAGGCAAGGACGGCACAAACAACTTCCTTCATCGCCGCCTTAAAGCTTTTGCCCTCATTGACAATCCTGTTGAAAAGCTCCAGGTATCGCCTCTGCGTTGCCTTGTCAGGCGGGGACCGGAACGCTTTCTCAAGGAACCCGGAAAGCCTTTCTTTTGCCTCCCCATTCCACTGTCTGCGCGGCATGGTGATCGGCTCAGTGAAGAAACCAGAATCAAGGGCTGTGTAACCGTCAAACTCAGG
>Ga0315316_10003555_pt1 | contig 11297 bp, 10 predicted proteins | sample M160m3416metaG_FD_203702 | JGI IMG/M metagenome (GOLD analysis project Ga0315316, IMG submission 203702) | Ammonia-oxidizing marine archaeal communities from Monterey Bay, California, United States - M1 60m 3416 | ecosystem: Environmental > Aquatic > Marine > Intertidal zone | place: USA... | reverse complement strand
AAGGCAACTCGCCGTTATTGAGCCCCTCCCCCGCGACCATGAGGAGGCCCTTCTCTGCGGGTTCTCCAACACCGAGTGGGCGGGCTCCATCAATGATCTCATCGATCAACACCTCAAGGTGGAGGGAGCCGAGGATGTGACGGCTCGTTACCGTAGCGGCTCGCGGCTGGTCGAGATGCACGGGCAGACCTACCTGCGACCGACCCTGGTTTCCTGCGCCGATTCCGGGCATCCGCTCGCCAACACGGAGTTCATGTTTCCCTTTGCGAGTGTTTCGGAGATTCCGCAGGAGCGAATGCTCGATGAGATAGGGGAAACCCTGGTGGTTTCGGCCTGGACCGAGGATCCAGACTGGATTCGCCAACTCATGAATTCGCCCGACATCGAACGCTTGAATATTGGACCGTTCCCGACCAACCGGGTACAGTGGGAGCAGCCCCACGAGGGCAATCTGTTTGAGTTCCTGTATCGCCGCCGGGCGATCCAGGGAAATCTCGCGGGGATGAGCTGAATTAGAAATGAACCCTTTCACGACCAGACCCAGCCCGCGGCTGGTGGGTGGACCAGGCGCTCTCGCGGAGTTGCCCGCTTGCATCCGGGAGAGCGGCGGGAAAAATGTGCTGATCGTAACGGATCCCGGGATCATGGCGGCGGGTCATGTTGCACGAGCCACTGCCATGCTTACGGAGGCGGGGATCGACTTCACCGTTTACGACGACACTAGTGAGAATCCGGAGGAGCGCGATATTGCTGCCGCCTGTGCATTTGCCCGTGGGGTGGAGGTCGACTGTTTTGTCGGCCTCGGAGGCGGCAGCAGCATGGATACGGCCAAAGGCTGCAACTTTCTTCTTACCAACGGGGGGACCATGAGCGATTACAAGGGCTACGCCCTGGCCCGGAGCCCCTTGCTCCCCTTCGTGGCAATTCCCACCACCGCAGGAACGGGGAGTGAGTGTCAGAGCTACGCGGTGATCAGCCGCGACCAGTCACATGAGAAGATGGCTTGTGGCGATCCGGGGGCCCTGGCGTCGTTCGCCATTCTGGACCCGGAGCTCACCGCCTCCATGCCCCACCAGGTTGCGGTCCTGACAGCTCTTGATGCCCTCGCACACTCCCTCGAGACGGCGGTATGCACGCGGCGCAATCCGTTCTCCTCTGCATTTTCCCGGGAGGCCTTCCTGCACATCGCCTCCGCCATCGAGCCGATCCTGGCGGGCAATGCGACCAGGCAGGACCGCAGTGAGATGTTGCTGGGAGCGGCCTTCTCCGGGCTCGCTATTGAGAACAGCATGCTGGGAGCGGCCCACGCTTCAGCCAACCCGCTTACGGCCCGGTTTGGTCTGGCGCACGGGCATGCGGTTGCCCTCATGCTTCCGCATGTCATACGATATAACCACGAAGAATCCGCTGCCCGGGACACGTATGATCACTATGGAGGACTTCTTTCCCGCCGCGGCTACGCGGACGTCCCGATCACCCAGTGGGTTGAGGGGTTGCTGGGCCTTGCGGCCCTGCCTTCCCTGGGGGAAGTCGGGGTGGACCCGCGCATTTTTCCCGAGTTGGCAGAGGACGCAACCAGGCAGTGGACGGGACAGTTCAATCCCCGGGCCATGACTGCGGAAGGATTTGTGCTACTCTATGAGCGCGCGATGGGTGCAGCGGCAACCCCGAGGGCACTATGAAGAACTCGTTATCAGGGACTCTCGCCATCTGGACCTTCCTGGTCCTGCTGGGGGGGACCAGGGGAAATGGAGCGCCCGCAGAGAACAAGGCGGCAGCCGTGACGAAAAACTGGACCATCCCGCGAGGCGGCAATGCCCTGCAGGGCCGGGTGGCGGATGCGGTTCCCCGCAAGCCCAGGGTCAAGTGGGATGTCGTCCTGGATGGACCGGTCATCGGCGATGCGGCCATTGCGGATGGAACGATCTACATCGGAACGGTGATGGGAACCTTTTACGCCATCAACTTCGAAACCGGAAAGGCCCGCTGGAAGTTCGAGACGGAAGACACCATCGATGCTCCGCCTGCAGTCGGGCTGGGCAGGGTTTTCATCGGGTCAAGCGACTGTTTCTTTTACTGTCTCGATCAGAAGACGGGAAAGGAGCTCTGGAAGTACGAGGGAGCAGACAAGTTCGTGGGTGGTGGTCTCCTGGTGCGGAGTCCCGATAACAAGGAGGACTGGATCGTGGTCAACGGCTACGATGGGATCTGTCGCGCCCTGCGGACGAAGGACGGGAGCGAGGCATGGATCTACGAGACCGCCGCGCAGATTAATGGGACGCCGGCACTCGTGAATGGCAGGACAGTTGTCCTTGGTGGCTGCGATGCCCTTGTGCACGTTGTCGATGTTACCAACGGGAAGGCCGTCAATGAAGTGCAGGTGGACGCGGAGATCATCGGGACGGTGGCCACCATGGGCAGCATGGTTTACTCTGCCAATTACGGGAACCAGCTGGTAGCGGTGGACATAGAGAAGAAGAAGCCAAAGTGGATTTACGAGGACAAGGACTTCGGGTTTTACGCTGCCCCCGCCCTTAACGACGAACTGGTCTTCATTGGCTCTCGCGACAAGCATCTGCACGCCGTGAACCGGGAAAGCGGGAAACGGGCATGGCGCTTTAAAACCGGCTCGCGCATCGATGGCGGGGCCATCGTATTCCGGGATGCAGTTGTTTTTGGCTCCGGGGACGGGAGGGTGTATGCCTTGAAGCCCTCAGATGGCAGCGAGATCTGGCGGCTCGATCTGGGAGAGGGAATCGGCTCCGACCTTGCCTTCGCCAGCGGGTGTATTGTGGTGGGCGGATCGGATGGCAGCCTCTTCTGCATCGAAGGACAATGAACCCCTCAGCGCCTGATCATTGAAATGCCGGACAATGCTGGAAATAGAATCCTGTGGCGGATCGGGCCAAGAAGTCCTGCAGGCGAGAAAGGGTTGCGGAGGCAGCCCAGCAAGCTGCGTTATTTCAATTACCGGGAAATCCACTACTCTTCGATCCGGACCCCCGAGGTGATTTCAGGAGGACCAATGAGCGAACCCTATTCCCGAAGCCATGAGTGATACCGCCCATCCTCCGCAAAAGAAGGCCACCCGGGCCGGGAATTACTTCATTTCCAATTATCCGCCTTTTTCCTTCTGGTCGGAAGAGCAGGGAGCAGAAGTCCTGAAGACCTTTGAAAGGCCGCCCGCCCCGGAGACGCCCTTGGGCCTCTATCATCACATCCCCTTCTGCCGGAAGCGATGCCACTTCTGCTATTTCCGGGTCTACACTGACAAGAACGCGCAGGAGATCCGTGACTACCTTGAGCACACCATGCGTGAACTGGAGCGCTTGGCCGCCAAACCCCTTCTCAAGGGTCGCAAGCCGCACTTTATCTACTTTGGTGGAGGGACACCCTCCTACCTCTCTGCCAGCCAGCTTACGGAGTTGACCGATCGCATGAAGGCCATCCTGCCCTGGGACGAGGCGGAGGAGGTTGCCTTTGAATGTGAACCAGGCACGCTCAACCCGGGGAAGTTGTCTGCCATCAAGGAAATCGGAGTCACGCGGCTCAGCCTCGGCATCGAGAACTTTGATGACCGCATCCTTGAGATCAACGGGCGCGCTCATCGCAGCAAGGAAGTGTGGAGCGCCTACGAAAGGGCCCAGGCGGAAGAGTTTGAGCAGATCAACATCGACCTCATTGCGGGGATGCTGGAGGAAACCGAGGAGAACTGGCAGAAGAATATCGAACAGGCTCTCAAGCTCAGTCCGGACAGCATCACCATTTACCAGATGGAGATCCCCTACAACACGACCATCTACAAGGACATGAAGGAGAGCGGGGCATTGATCGCCCCGGTGGCCGACTGGGAGACCAAGCGCCGCTGGGTGAAGGAGGCCTTCGCGGAACTGGAAGCCAACGGTTATACCATCAGCTCGGGTTATACCGCGGTGAAGAATCCGGATAAAACGAAGTTCATCTACCGCGATGCTCTCTGGGGCGGAGCCGACTTGGTTGGCCTGGGCGTGGCTTCCTTCTCCCACGTGCAGGGGGTGCACTACCAGAATCTCACCGAGATCGACGATTATACCAAGGTTGTTGAGGCGGGGGAGATGCCCGTCAAGCGTGCCTTCCGAACCAGCGAGGAAGAGCGCATGATCCGCGAGTTCATTCTGCAGATGAAGCTTGGCCACGTCGATTCGGCCTACTTCGGGGAAAAGTTCGGGGTAAACATTCTGGAGCGTTTCGTTGCCCAGCTGGAAGAACTGAGGGAGGAAGGTCTCCTGGAGGTGGTGGAGGGCTCCATTGTCCTTCACCGCGACGGACTCCTCTGTGTGGACAATCTTCTCCACGACTTCTTTCTCGAACATCATAAGACGGATCGGATTGTGTAGGTTCCAGATTTCAAATGGTAATCGGCATTCCCCCGGGGGGGGGTGGCGATCTCGCACGACAGCCTTCCCCGATCACAATTTAATCAGTTCTCCGTGAATCAACTCCAGCAGTCAGCCTTCCCCGAGTTCCTGCGCGAATCGCTCTCGCGGGCCGGATTGCTGGGAGACTGGTTCTCATGGCATGAGCCCGAGGAGGTGCCGGAACCGTTCCGCGAGCTCCTCATTCATGAGATGGATATGACCTCTACCCTTGAACGGTATCACGGGGAGCAGATGATACTGGAAGTTCTGGCAGACGGTCAGGCCGACGGCTACTACTTCCGTGAGGTGATCCTGCGGGGAGGAGAAACAGGTCGGGCTGCCGAATTTGGGCTGATAGAAATCGAGGTCAGCCAGTTCCCCGAGGATCTGCACGAGGCCATTCTCTCGGGAAGAAAGCCGCTGGGCGGAATCATGAACGAGAGCGGGATGATCTATGAAAGCCAACCGCTGGGCTACTTTTCGGTTGCGCGCGGGAAGCTTCCAACGAAATTGTGTGCCCTCGGAAATGGCGATACATTCTACGGCCGCTATAACCAGCTTGTGAGGGCGGACGGCAGCTGCCTGGCCCGCATCCTCGAGATCATTCCCCGCTCCTCCGATTCATGAAGATGCAAAGTGAACGCCAGTCCTGCGACGTCATCGTGGTCGGGGGCGGACCCTCCGGTTCTGCCGCGGCAGCGCTGCTGGCGGAAAAGGGGCATAAGGTCATTCTCCTCGAGAAGGAAAGGTTTCCCCGCTACCACGTGGGCGAGTCCCTCATGCCCTTCTGCTACTTCACCCTGGAGCGTCTCGGCGTCTTGGAGCAGATGGAAGAGCGCGCTTTTGTGAAGAAGCACAGTGTGCAGTTCGTCACCAAGGAGGGACGGATTTCGACCCCCTTCTATTTCTTCCAGCATCTTGATCATCCGGCAGCCACCACCTGGCAGGTGGAGCGGTCTGTCTTTGATGAAATGCTCCTGCGCAATGCGGAGGAGAAGGGGGTTGAAGTCCGTGAAGAGACGCAGGTGCAGAACTTCACCTTCGACGGCGATTGTGTCACCGGGGTGGTTGCGAGGGCGAAGGATGGAGCGGACTATTCCCTCCAAGCTCCCGTGACGCTCGACTGTACCGGGCGGGAGGCGCTTTTTTTGCGTAAGAAGAAATGGCGCCGCCGCGATCCGCAGCTCAACAAGATTGCGATCTGGACCCTCTTCAAGGGGGCCAAGCGGGACGAAGGACTGGATGAAGGAGCGACTACCGTGGCTTACTTGGACGGCCGGGGTTGGTTCTGGAACATTCCGCTGCGCGATGACATCGTAAGCTCAGGGATTGTTGCGGAACGCGACTATCTCTACCGTGACACCCGTGACCTGCAGGAGATTTATGAGCGGGAGATCAAGGAGAACAGCTGGATCAAGGAGCACCTTACCCCAGGTGAGCAGTTTGGCGAATACTGGGTGACCGGCGAGTATTCCTACCGTGGCGAACAGTGTGCGGCGGATGGGCTGCTCATGGCCGGCGATGCTTTCGCGTTTCTCGATCCGGTCTTTTCTTCCGGGGTTTTTCTCGCGCTCAAGAGCGGGGAGATGGCGGCCGATGCAATCAGTGGGGCTCTGGAGGCGGGGGACGTGTCGACAGGGCAGTTCCTGGAGTATGGAGAGAAACTCTGCCAAATGATCGAAGTCATGCGAAAACTGGTCTACGCGTTTTACGACAAGGACTTCAGCTTTGCGAAACTGATCAAGAAGCACGGAGAAATTCGCCCCATGCTCACGGACTGTCTTATCGGCGATCTTGACGGGAAGGATTACAAGCCCCTCGCGGAAGCGATGAGCGGTCTTGCCTCCCTTCCCGAACCACTCGGACACGGACGGGTTCCGCAATCCGTTAAATAACACCCCTTCCCCGTTCGGCATGAAAGTCACCTTCCTGACTGCGGGCACGGGCAGCTATCACTGCGGAGCGTGCATGCGGGACAACACCCTGGTCACGGCCCTTCATCGGGACGGGCACCAGCTGGCGTTGCTGCCGATGTACCTTCCCATGCAGTTGGACGAAGAGATCCTCCCGCAAGTACAGGAAGCGCCCATATTCTTTGGTGGGATTAATGTCTACCTGCAGCAGAAATTTTCTTTTTTCCGTCACACTCCCCGTTGGCTGGACAGTCTCTTCAATGGGGAGGGGCTCCTGCGATCCGCGGCCAGACGCAGCCACATGACCAGTCCACAGGAGCAGGCAGAGATGTGTCTGGCCATGCTGCAGGTGGACGAGAGCCGCCTCACCAAGGAACTCGACAAGCTCATCGACTGGCTTGAGCATCACGAGCGACCGGATTTCATCGCGCTCTCCAACGCGCTTCTCTCGGGAGTGACGCGGGAACTCAAGAAGCGGCTGGGAGATATTCCGGTGATGGCGTTTTTCCAGGGAGAGGACACCTTTCTCGATAGTCTGCCCGAGCCCTACCGCACAAGAAGCTGGGAGGAAATGAAGGAGCGTCTCGCAGAGTGCGACATGCTCGTTGCGCCCAGCCATTTCTATGCCGGGGTGATGGGAGAGCGTCTTGGGATCCCCCTGGCCGAGATCGAGATTCTTCCCAATGGAATCAACCTGGAGGGTTACGGGGAACCCGTGGAGGACGACGGCCTTCAGGCCATTGGTTATCTCGCCCGCATGAGCCGTGAGAAGGGCCTTGGGGCCCTGGTGGATGCCTACCTTCTGCTGCAGGAGGGAGGCAGGTTTCCACAGTGCCGGCTCAGGATTGCTGGAGCATGCACCCCGGGAGATGAGGTGTTCGTGAAGGATCAGAAGGAGAAGATTGAGCGGGCCGGTCTTAGTGAAATGGTGGACTGGCATCCCAATCTGACGCGGGAGCAGAAGACGGAGTTTCTTCGGGGCCTCACGGTGTTCTCCGTGCCGGTGCAGTATTCCGAGGCCTTTGGACTCTACCTGCTCGAAGCGATGGCGAGCGGGGTGCCGGTGGTGAATCCGGAGGGATCGGCCTTCGAGGAGATCGCTGCGGTGACCGGGGGAGGGCAGACAGTGGCCCCCGGCGATCCTTCCGCGCTGGCTCGAGGCTGGGAAGATCTTCTGGCCAACCCGGGGGAGGCGGCTGCGATGGGAGAAAGAGGTCGCCGCGGGGTGGCGGAACGGTATAGCGTCACTGCGATGAAGGATGGCTTCCTCGAACTCGCCGGACGGGTTTGCGCCGCAGCCGGACCACGGGATTCATGAGTGACGAGAGCAAGAGCTATTCCTTCGAGTATCAGCGGCGGGTCGAATTTCACGAAACCGATCTCGCCGGGATCGTGCATTTTTCCAACTTCTACCGCTACATGGAGACCGCAGAGCACGAGTTCATGCGCAGTCTCGGCCATCCCGTACACCGGCAGATGGCGGAGGCGGAAATCGGATGGCCGCGGGTGAGTGCCAGCTGTGAATTCCGCAAGCCTGCCCGGAACGACGACATCCTTGTCATCCGGGTCTCCATTGACGAGATCCGCACCCGCTCGGTTCGGTACGGGTTTCGCTTTTATCTCGATCCTGCAGATCCTCCCATTGCCACCGGGAAAGTGGCCGTGGCCTGTGTGAAGTTTGAGAACGGGGATATCAGCGCGGTCCCCATTCCCGATCAGATCCGCTCCGATCTCGAAGCCGCCCTGGCGGCGACCAAGTCCTGATTGATCAAGTGAATGGCGCTCTTCCATCACCCCAAAAAAAGAAATCCATGAACTGGCTTATTTTCGCCCTCATGACCGTGGCCTGCTGGGGCCTTTACGGGATTTTCCTCCACGCAGGCCAAGTCGAGATGCAGGACAAGGAGCTGGGTCGGTACAAGGCGTTTCTCTTCGTGGGGATTGCCTATTTCATCACCGCGGTAGTGGCTCCTCTGGTGGTTCTCCTCGTCAAGGGTGCGGAGGGGACCTGGGCGATGCCGAGCAAGGGGATGTGGCTTTCGCTTTTTGCCGGAATCCTCGGGGCGGCAGGAGCATTCTGTGTTCTCCTTGCCATGGCGTCCGGGGCGAAAGGGGGGATGAGCCCTGCGGTGGTGGCGATCTCGGTCATGTCGATCATCTTCTGCGGGGCTCCGCTCGTCAATGCGATCGTATCGATCTGGATGGACCGGCCCGAGGGCGGCCTCGCGGCCATTCCCTGGCAATTTCTCTGCGGCATTTTGATCGCGGCTCTCGGCGGCTTCATGGTGGTGAAATTCAAGCCTGCCGGGTCCCACGGGACCCCGCCCAGGAAGCCGGGGATTGAAGTCCCGGCGAAGGAGTAGTCTGGAAGGCTTCGGTCTGCCGGAGCGCATTGAAGCAATGATGTCCCTGCGCGCAATCAACGATCTGTTCGGTGCCATCCTTCCCGCGAATGAATTTTACGCGGCGAAGCTGGGAGAGAGACGCAGGGTCGAGAGCCTGGAGGAATTCAGGGAGGAGATTCCCTTCACTACCAAGGATGAACTGGCCGCAGATCACGAGGACCACCCGCCTTACGGCACGACCCTGACGTATCCGCTGGAGACCTATACCCGTTTCCACCACACGAGCGGCACACGGGGCAACCCGATGGCCTGGCTGGACGACCCTGCGGGGTGGGCGTGGATCCTGGAGTCATGGCAGTGGGTGTGGTCCAACGCGGGCACGCGTTCTGGCGACAGTGCCTTCTTTCCCTTTTCCTTCGGGCCCTTTCTCGGATTCTGGTCGGCTTTCGAGGCCGCGGCGGCGATGGGGATCCGGGCGATTCCTGGCGGGGGCCTTTCCAGCGAAGACCGGCTGAGGATGATGGCCCTGCATCGGCCGCAATTCATGGCCTGTACGCCGACCTACTCCCTGCATCTTGCATTGGTGGGGAAGGGCATGGGGCTCCCGGTGGACCGCCTGGGGATCAAGGCCCTGGTGGTGTGTGGTGAGCCCGGCGGGAGCATCCCGGAAGTGCGGGAGCGCATCGAGGCGGAGTGGGGCGCGCGTGTGATCGATCATCATGGGATGACAGAGACTGGTCCGGTTACCGTGAGCGATCCCGACCATCCCGACTTGCTGCGCATTTATCATTCCTCCTATCACGCCGAGGTTGTCAGCCCGGAGAGCCTTGAGCAGGTGACTCTTGGGGAGGTGGGGGAGCTGGTCCTGACCACTCTGGGGCGTTATGGGGCTCCTCTGATCCGCTACCGAACCGGAGATCTCGTCCGGCCGGTTGCTTCCGAGAAAACGGATCCTGCTCCCTTTGCGTTGCAGGGCGGAATTATCGGGCGGGCGGATGACATGGTGGTGGTGCGTGGGGTGAACATCTATCCCAGTGCGATCGAAGCGGTAGTGCGCTCAGTAGATGGAGTGGGGGAGTACCAGGTGGAAGTGGACGAGCAGGGGACGCTGCCGGAAATCAGCCTGGTGATCGAGAATCTCGGAGATGGCCGATCTGAAGAGGCATTGGAAGCCCGACTCCGCTCTGTCTTTTCCATGCGGATTCCGGTAAGAGCAGTAGAGTTCGGCACCCTGCCGGTTTCTGAAGTGAAGGCCCAGCGCTGGAAGGTGATTAGCGAATGATCGATGTCCAAAATGTCAGCAAGGTTTATGAGATGCCCGGCGAGTCGCTGCGTGTACTCGATGAGGTGAGCCTGCAGGTGGGTGCGGGAGAGACCGCTGCGATAGTTGGTCCATCAGGAAGCGGAAAGACGACTTTGCTCAATCTGCTTGGAGTCCTGGACCAGCCCAGTGAGGGACGGGTCCTGATCGACGGCAGGGACGTGGCGTCGTTTGACGAGGAGCAGGCCGCCGCCTTCCGCAACCGGTCTCTTGGGTTTGTCTTTCAGCACCACCATCTGCTCCCGCAGTGTACCCTCCTGGAAAATGTCGTTCTTCCACGGTTGGCCGGGGGCTGGACGGAGGCGGAGGAGGAAACCACCGCGCGGGCCGAGGCGTTGCTGGGCGAAGTCGGCCTGCAGGACCGCCTCGCCCACTTTCCCCATCAGCTCTCGGGCGGGGAGCGGCTGCGGACGGCCCTCGCCCGGGCCCTGGTCAACGAACCGAGACTGGTCTTGGCGGACGAGCCGACGGGATCACTCGACCAGGAGACCACCGGAGTGGTAGCTGATTTGCTTGAGCAGCTTAATGCCCGGATGGGCGTGACCCTGGTGGTTGTCACCCACAATGCGGCCCTTGCGGGGCGAATGCAGGCCCACTACGAGCTTCGCGGCGGGAAGCTGGAGAAGCAATGAATGCCCTCAAGTTCATTCGGCGTGGGATCTGGCACTACAAGTTGTCCTACCTCGGGGTAGGAGCAGGCGCGGTCCTGGGAGCCACCGTCCTGCTGGGGGCGCTGATTGCGGGCGACTCGGTGAAGGAGACCCTTCGGGAGGTGGCGCGCCAGCGGGTGGGCCAGGTCGAGCAGGTCTTTGTGGCGGGGGAGGGCTTTTTTCGCGACGCCCTTGCTGCGGACGTGGAAAGGGGCTCCTTGCAGGCAGCCCCCATCCTGTTGCTGCAAGGCCAGCTCAATTCACCGTCCAGCGAGCGCGGATTGGGCAGGGTGCAGATTCTTGGAGTGGATGATCGGTTCTGGGGATTTTCGCCGGGCTCCGGCGCGGCGGTGGCCCTCCAGTCCCGCGAGGTGGCCGTCAATGACTACCTGGCGCACTCGCTGGGCCTGAAAGAGGACGATCCGGTGGTCCTGCGCCTCCAGGAGCCCGGGATGCTGTCACGCGATGCGCCCCTCTCGGGCGAAGCCGAGGACGTGATCAGCTTCCGCGCCACCGTGCGGGCGGTATTGGGTGACGGGCAGTTCGGGCGTTTCAACCTCCGGGCCACCCAGCTTCCGGTCCCTACCGTCTTCGTTCCCCTCAGCCGATTGCAGCAGGTGGTCGATCAACCCGCGCGCGCCAACCTCCTCCTGCTGGGCTCCGGGGAGGGC
>Ga0315316_10003549_pt1 | contig 11303 bp, 8 predicted proteins | sample M160m3416metaG_FD_203702 | JGI IMG/M metagenome (GOLD analysis project Ga0315316, IMG submission 203702) | Ammonia-oxidizing marine archaeal communities from Monterey Bay, California, United States - M1 60m 3416 | ecosystem: Environmental > Aquatic > Marine > Intertidal zone | place: USA... | reverse complement strand
ACCCTCCGTTCTCGCAATGGGAGCAAGATCAGCTGGAGGATGTGAAAGAGGTCTTGTCGAGCCCACCTCTGGAATCCACTCCACTTGGCTTGTATCTACATATTCCGTTTTGTCGAAAACGTTGTAAGTTCTGTTACTTTAAAGTCTTCACCGATAACAAGGCTAAAGACATAGAGTTGTATGTCTCGGCGTTGTCCCGTGAAATTGAGCTGATCTCTAAACAACAGGTCATGGGGGGGCGCCCTTTCCGGTTTGTTTACTTTGGTGGCGGTACACCGTCCTACCTTAGTTCGAAACAGCTCACAAGCCTGGTCGACCGTTTACGGGAAAACATTGACTGGTCTCTGGCCGAAGAAGTCACGTTCGAATGTGAGCCCGGTACGTTGCAGGAAGGGAAGATCAAAACACTGAAAGATCTGGGGGTCACCCGTCTAAGTCTGGGTATTGAAAACTTCAGCGATGAGATCCTCGAAGAGAATGGACGCGCTCACTTAACCAAAGAAGTGTATCGCTCCTGGGAATGGATTCGTGCGGCGGACTTCTACAACGTCAATATCGACCTGATCTCGGGAATGGTCGGCGAGACCTGGGACAACTGGAAAGAAAACATTCGCAAAACGATCGAGTTAGATCCTGAAAGCGTCACGATCTACCAGATGGAGCTTCCTTTCAATACGGTTTACTCCAAAGACATTCTGGGAGATGAAATTGAAACGCCAGTGGCTGATTGGGAAACCAAACGGGCCTGGCTAAATTATGCCTATGACGAGTTGCAGGCCGCCGGCTATCACATTTCCAGTGCCTATACACTGATCAAGAATCCTGAAAAGGTCAGCTTCAGTTACCGAGATAATCTCTGGTCCGGCTCCGATCTGCTTGCCACCGGAATTGCCAGCTTTGGCCATGCATCCGGCATCCATTACCAAAACCTTCCCGAATGGAAGGACTATATTGGATCATTGCTGGACAACAATGAACTGCCACTGGGCCGGGCATTTCGTCCAACAGAGAATCAAAAGCTAATTCGCGAGATGATTCTGCAATTAAAACGAGGGTACCTGGATGCCGGTTATTTCCGTGAAAAATTCCAGGTAGAGATTACCGGGAAGTGGTCCGCAGAATGGCAACAACATGTCGACGACGGCATGGTCACGATTGATGGAGACCGTATCGAATTAACCCGAAAAGGTTTTCTGCATGCCGACGCATTGCTTCCGATTTTCTTTGAGCCGGAGCATCAGGGGATCCGCTATACCTAATGGACTGTCTGACATTCATGATGGGTGAGTTCGAAGCCGTCTTCCCTGTCGATCGATATTATGCCAAAAATCACATGTGGGCAGCGAAGGTGGACCAGGGGTATCGTTTTGGCTTCAGCAGCTATGCTGTGCGTCTGCTACAGGATGTTTATTTTCTTGACTGGTACTTTGACGCACCAGCGTCTGTTCGCTTTCAGCAGGAAATCGGCTCTATCGAAAGTAAGAAAGCCGAAAGTTCGTTATACGCTCCGTTGACCGGCGAACTTAATGAATTCAATCCGGCACTCATGGCCGATCCCTCGCACATCAATTTGGATAATTATGGCGAAGGTTGGCTATTTGAACTTACTGAATCCTCCGAAAACGAAGAGACGTTAATGACCGTCGAGGAGTATCTCACGCATCTTGAAAAGGTCTGGATCGTTACCCAACGAACGATCAAAGGACAAATGAACGGTTAGGATGAGCCGAGAAAGAATCCTCCTTCTTATTCCGGTATAATGGAATTTTAAATACAAAGACAATCCTGTATATCTGGTGGTTTCCCGATGAGTAATATTCAATACTTTGGAGCAGTTGGTGACGGCAAAACCGACGATACTGAAGCAATTCTACATGCGATTGAACAGGGCGATGGGCATGTTCGAATTCCGCCGGGGACCTATCGTATTACTCGTACGATTGAAATTGATCTGACTGCTTCCGGTCCCTTTGGAATCACGGGAGCGGCAGGGGCCACTACGATTGTGATGGACGGAGCCGGTCCCGCGTTTCGATTCACCGGAACGCATGGCGGCACAGGAGATCCGGGCTCACGTAATGAACAGGTAATGCATAGCGAACGCATGCCGATTATTGCCGACCTGAAAATCACGGGGACGCATGAAGAAGCAGACGGAATCGAATGCATTAAGACGTTGCAGATGGTCTTTCGAAATCTCTTGATCACTGAAGTGAAACACGGCATTCACTTAGTCGAACGTAATCGCAACGTGATCATTACACATTGTCACATCTACTTTAATACTGGTGTCGGAGTCTTCCTGGAAGATCTCAATCTTCACCAGATCAACATCAGCGATAATCATATTAGTTACAACCGCCAGGGCGGCATCCGCATTGAACGCTCTGAGATCCGCAATTTGCAGATCACGGGAAACGATATCGAGTACAACAACTTCCGAGCACATAAAACGGAAGAAGAACCGACCGCTGAGATCTATATCGATACCACGGCGGAGGGGGCTAGCGTGAATGAAGTCACCATTGCCTCTAACACAATTCAAGCTACGAATAGTATCGGCGGGTGTAACATCAGAATCGTGGAATCTCCTGACGAATCCCGACCACCAGGACTCTTTGCCATTGCCGGTAATATCATCGGTAGTCAGGAACACAATGTACACCTCACCGGTTGCTATGGAATTGTACTTTCAGGTAATACCATCTATTCTTCCATCGAACGAAACCTCTGGATCGAAGACTCGAGCCAAATCACTGTCGGGGCAAATCTATTTCGAAGGCACACTCCCAGCTATGGGTGTGGAGTATTGTTAACGAGAAGTCAGAACATTCTAATTAACGGCTGTACGTTTGAAGATGAAGCTGAAGGAGGCCAAAAGTCTGGGTATCCACTTCTCGAAATCACCGATTCTCAACGGATTACCATCTCCGGCAATCAAATGATTAACAGCATCAAAGAAGGTGTGAAGCTTACCGATTGCAAACAGGTCAATCTTACCGGTAATACGATCGTTGACACACGTGATCAGCCATTAATGACTCAGACAGTGGCTCAATATGGAAAGTGCGAAAAAATTCAAAGTACGGGCGAAATGAGCTAAACGATCGTTCGCGTTTACCGGCCGTGGATTTTATAGATCTAAAGCGTCTAGATCGTCGATCAATGCATCAAGATGATCGGCTTTAGCAGCCTGCTCAACCGACTGACGCCGGTTCATGCTGATATTTGCAAAGTCCGCTTTTTCATTTTCAGATCCGTCACCATCACTAACCGGAGAGCGACCTACGAGCATCAGTTGTTCATCTCGTTCCCGGGCCGCCACATCCTGTGCGTCAGGAGCACCAAACAACAGCGATAAGTCAATTTTCAAACCACCAGCCGCAGCAGGTGCACCGGCAATGGCTGGTGTTTTATGTTGAGGAAAGACAATTGCATTCTCTGGACATACACGACTACATGCCGGACACCCTTTACGACAATTATCCGGTTGATCCACCAGAATCGTGTCGACTTTATCGACGCCATACACTCCAAACAGGCAGAAGTCGATGCACTCCATGCAGTTCGTACACCGGCTAAAGTCAATGACCGGATACCAACGACGAGTACCGGGGTCCTGTACTTCCGTCACTCCCGATTGTCCTAACACCGGCAGCATACTATTGGTTCCTATCGCCGTATCATTGGCCGGTTCCAGAAACCGCTCCATTGCTTCCTGATTGGCTTTACCTTGAATCCACTGGAGAAGGTCTGATTGAGCTGCAATCCTGAGTACTTCTTCCACAAAATCACTTGCTTCGACACTAGCTCCAAACTCAAGGCTATAAATCTTACGGTCAGGCAACTCTAACTGACTAAGAACACGATCTTTATCATCTTCGAGTTCATCTTCCAACTCATCTTCTAACTCGTCATCGTCAGAAACCTGACTCAATAAAACGTCTCCAAAATGGCCTCCAATACCATTACGATCCATGATCCAATGACAGGATCGCGAATAGAGCCAGGAAATCATCACGAAGTCACCTTCGATCTGGCTCAATGCCTGGTAACCTTCTTTCTGAGGCGTGAGATCATAGAGATGAGGGATCACAATCACATCCAACTGATCATGCTCGGCTAACTGCGCAGCGACAGCTTCTTCCAATGCCCGCTTTTCGGGATTGCGGCTTTGGCCTTTCGAAATGATGACAGGTAAACGTGGCATGCTATCAGAGAGTATGGGTTGGTGGACGGTTAGAACAAGTCCTTATTCTAACCACAAAAACAGATGTCATAAACAGAGTGTCTCCCGGAGAAGAGGGGTTACGAAAGACATACGAGACTATTCATCTTTCAGAGTTGGTCCCAGGGACATTCCTATACCGACATAAACCATCGTCTCCGGATGCTGCTGTTTCCACTCTCCCCAGGTTGTTTTAACTGACGGAAAACTTTTCAGTGGAATCTCTTCGGCATCTTGTTCAAATCGTTGACCGTCATAGAGAATCCATAACGTTTCTCCACTAAAGCCGCCATTGCGGATCTCAGCTGTGGTACCCACCTTATCGTATACAGCAATACATTCCGATTTATCACAGTAAGTGACCGTAAACTCCAGACCGCCTAATTCATGGTGAACAATATGCTGATCTATATCATTCATGCCAGCCAGCAAATACGCACAGGCATGACCGTTCACTTCCACTCCAATCACATACTCGTCGTCCGGGAAAACAACCTCATCAACCTCATAGAACCGCGCGTTATAGATCCCTGGTTCATCCAATTCTTCGGATGGGCTATCTGGCATCATTTCAGCCTCGATCGCCAGCATCTCCTCTGCCGATTGGGGTGGCACAGGCGCAGGCCCGGCATCTAGATCCAACATGAGCAGTACCAAAGCCGGAACCGCTACAATGATACCGACCACCAATACCCAGCGATTCTGCCAAATAGTTTGAGGCTGTCCAGTCCCCGTCTTTACCGAATCATCTTCTGTTAAACTGATGTCTTCTATCATCTTTCTGTTACCCACGCCCTGTAATCAAGAACCTCTATCATACCATCGACTCAATCCAAACTCGTGACACTCTTCGATTGAGGTAAGGGATTAAATTTCACCAAGGAACTGTATCGCTATGAGCCAGTGGAAAATCTGCCTCAACACATCCACCATCAAGACAACGCCGTTGCTCGAAAAAATCCGTGTCACAGCCGAGGCTGGTTTTGATGCCATTGAATTATGGATCAATGACATTTATGAATACATCGGTCTTGGCGGGGAGGCTCGTGACGTGGAAGTGGCATTAGAAGACTACGGCCTAACTATCCCCTGTATGATTGCTTTGCGAGGCTGGGGGGAAGCGGTCGGTCAGGAGTACCGGATTATGCTCGAAGAAGCCCGACGCCGGATGGAACTGGCTGCCCGTTTTGGATCATCTTATGTCGTTGCCACTCCGCCACGGGAGCCATGTGATTTCCAGCAACTGACAGATCGTTACGGTGATCTACTGGAAATCGGACGAGATGTCGGGGTAAAGCCAACGTTTGAATACATTAGTTTTTTTCAAGGCGCTCAAACACTGGATGCTGCCTGGCAAGTCGTGCAAAACGTCGGGCACTCTGATGCCACGTTAATCGCGGATGCCTTTCACACCTGGAACAGTCACTCTAATCAACAACTGCTAGGGGAAATTCCGGGAAACCGCATCAGTCATTATCATATCGATGACGGTAATCCCGAGGTTGCCCGTTATCAGCAGACCGATCCCGACCGGGTAATGATTTCTGACGGCGTCATTGATTTAGAAGCGGAAATCGAGATGCTTCGTAAAATCGGTTATAACGGTATGATTAGCCTCGAACTATTTAATCAGGAATTATGGCAGCAGGATCCTCTGGAAGTCGCACGACTTGGTAAAAAAAGACTGGATGCCATCCTCCAAAATTCAATCAATTAGATACAGAATACTTCATCTATGGACACTGCAACACTAGAACTTGGGACACTCGACTACGTCATTTTTTTTGGGGCTCTGATCGGGGCGATGGCGGTCGGTATGTGGGCCGGTCGCAAAGAAGATACTTCCGAAGACTATTTTCTGGCCGGGAAAGGCCTCCGCTGGTTTGGTGTCGCCGGATCCATTTTTGGCAGTAACGTCAGTGCCAACCACATGGTCGGGATGATGGGGGTTGGCTTCAGTATCGGCTTCGCCCAAAGTCACTTTGAAATCGGGGCCATTTTGGGACTATTGTTGCTCTGCTTTGGATTTTTACCGGTCTATCGCAAGCTTAATCTCTATACGCTGTCGGAATACCTTGGTAAACGTTACGACGATCGCAGTCGGATCAGTTATGCAGTCATTATGATCATCATCATGGCCGGTGTTCAGATGATACCTGCTCTATACATCGGTTCACGAACTATCTGTGAACTGATGGGTGGAGATGCTATTGTCAGTGAGGCTGGCAGTCTTGAAGTTACAGAAACCACGCTGCCTGCCGCCGCAGAGGGGACCGTTGGTGCTCAATTAAAGGCCAAGCCAGCGATAAAGCTGGTTTCCATGCCTCACTACACAACCTTTGTAATCGCGCTCGGATTAATTGCAGGTAGTTATACAATTTTGGGTGGTCTCAAAGCGGTTGTATACACCGACATCATCCAATCAGTACTAATGCTGATTGTTGGAATTGGTATTGCCATTCTCGTCTTCTCTCAATTCGGCTGGGGAGAAATGGTGGATGCCAATGACACTGCGGTTGCTTCCGGGGCTGCGGACAGGATGTCAATCTACCTTCCAACTCATCACCCGCAGCTCCCATGGACCGGGGTGCTTACCGGACTGATGTTCATGCATTGTTTCTACTGGGGCACGAATCAATTCATCGTTCAGCGAGCATTGGGAGCGGTGAGTGACAAAGAAGCCCGGGTCGGTATCATCGCTGCGGGATTCCTCAAGCTTTTAATCCCATTCTTCTCGATCGGTACCGGAGTCTGTGCTTACTTCCTGTTAATCAATGAAGATGGAGCAGCGGCGGTAGATGCAATTGCTCCGGATACCATTTTCCCGTATCTGGTTAATCGCTATCTGGCACCGATTGGGCTGGGACTAATTGGACTAGTTGCCGCCGGGGTTATCGGGGCGATCCTTTCCTCAATCGACTCCATGATGAACTCAGCCGCCACGATCATTTCAGTGGACATCTGGAAACGATTTGTAAATCCTGAGGCTGTCGATAAAGAACTCATTGTTGTCGGCAAACTATCGATCGCTGCTTTGATGATAAGTGCCATCCTGATGGCACTGTTCATTATGGATCCGAATTCCTCAAGTAATTTCTTTCTGGATATTGTCAACTACCAAAATTACCTGACACCAGGTTTGCTCGTTGCATTTATCCTTGGCATTTTCTGGAAACGAGGGACAGGTACCGCAGCATTCGTTACCATCATCGCTGGTGTTGTCCTCTCGTGGGTCGTCGTTACTCTTTATGACACGGATGTCCCTCGCCCCCTGTATGACATCGCCCTCGAGCGTGCTGAAGTAAGTGATTTCCATATTGGACAAATTCCCACCACCTATGGAGATGTTGACGACATCCATTCAATGACCCTGGTCGATTTCAATTCATTCTTGCAAAATGAGATCCGTCCCAATATCTCCTCGGTGCATGAAACCTTTGGCCCTACTCTAAACTTCTTCCATCGCGTGGTGTTTGTGATCGGGCTCTCTGTTCTGATTTATATTGTCGTGAGTCACTTAGAAGCACCGGATCCGGAAAAATCTCAGCTTACGTGGACAGCACTTGGTGGGCATGACCCTGCCCGTCTCAAGCACCTGGGAATACTATTCACTGGTTGCGTCGCTGCGTTCGCTATATTGGCGTACCTTACCCACTTAGAAGCAATCAAACCATTACTGGCAGCCAGCCTCTCATTCCTGATTACCGTGTTCGTGTATTTGAATGAGGCTAAAAAGAAATACCACCTCGAGGAAACGTCGCTGACTAAAGTTCAGTACTTCCTCCGAAGTGACCTTGTGTATGCTGGCTTCCTTGCCGGTTTGGCCATGTTCATGATGTTCTACTTCTTCTAATCTCAAGGGACTTTCTCATGCTCAATCGTCGCGAAACTTTAAAAACGCTTGCCTTAGCACCGATTTTCAGTTCTCTGGCGTCCGTTGAGGCTTGGGGGGCTGAATTTGAGAATCGTGAAAACAAAAGGCCACGAGTCGCTGCCGTCTATACGTCCTTCACGTATCGCAGTCATGCCCATGTGATTCTGGAAAACTTTCTTCAACCCTATCTATTTTGCGGAGAGGTCACCGACCCCGGTGTCGATGTGGTGAGTTTTTATCGTGATCAGACTCCTGACGGAGACATGACCGACGCAGTTGCAGAAGAATATGGTATTCCAGTCTTTAAGACGATTCGCGAAGCACTGTGTGTGGGGGGTGATAAGTTAGCTGTCGATGCTGTGCTTTCAATCGGTGAACATGGTAGCTATCCGCGTAATGAATTCGATCAGGTCATGTATCCCCGCAAACGATTCTTTGATGAGATCATTGCCGTCATGAAAGATTCCAGTCGTTTTGTACCAGTATTCAATGATAAGCATCTCAGCTATCGATATGACTGGGCACAGGAAATGGCCGAGACAGCAGAGCAAAACAACATTCCCTTTCTTGCCGGTAGTAGTGTTCCATTGGCTCAAAGAAAGCCAAATATTGAAATCAAAAAGGGTGCCAGAATCGAAGAGGCTGTATCGATTCATGGTGGTCCGGTGGAATCCTACGACTTTCATGCTTTAGAAGTACTTCAATCTATGGTGGAGTGTCGTCGTGGGGGCGAAACCGGTGTAAAACGAATCACTTTTTACGAGGGTGAACAAGTCTATCAGGCTGCTCAGGCGGGCATTTTTGATTGGAAGCTTGTTGAAGCAGCAATGTTCGCTGAAACCGGAAAAATTGAACAACGGCTTGAGTCGATTGGTGACGAAGAAGCAATCACACCTCATGCGATTGTGCTCGAGTATGTCGATGGATTTAAGGCAACCATCCTCCGAGCCGGTCGTAGCAGCACTCGTTGGAATTTTGCTTGCCGACTCAAAGGTAAAAAAGCTCCTCTCGCAACAAGCTTTTATGTTGGTCCGTGGGAAAACCGCAATCTCTTTAAAGCACTTTCTCATGCCATCCAGGTGCACTTCAAAACTGGTAAACCACCCTATCCCGTGGAACGCACCTTATTCGTTTCCGGTATTCTTGATGCGGCTATGAAGGCGCGCAGGGCGACGGGACACCCACTCCACACGAACCAATTACACTATCAATACCAAGCAACGGACTTTTCAGATGTTCGTGAAAATGGAAAATCCTGGGATATCATCACCGAAGATATTCCGCAGCCACCTGACTTCAATAACGGTACGCCCGTCAACGGGAAATCATAAATGTCAGGTGATACTCAACTTAATTGGTCGATCCTTGGGCTAGGACGATTTGGTCGCATTCATGCACGGACCTTACAAACAATACGGGGGGTCCGCCTGCACTCTGCCTGTAATCGCAACGCGGATGTTCTACAGCAGCATGCCGCAGAACTGCAATTGCCGAAGATATCCACGACAGCAGATGACATCCTTGCCGACTCGGAGGTCGACGTTGTTTCAATTGTCACGCACTGGCAGGATCACTATCCCTTGGCGATGGAAGCACTCAGTGCTGGTAAGCATGTTTTTCTAGAAAAACCTATGGCTGCGACAACCGCTCAGGCTCAGGAGATTCTGAAGGCATCACGCCAGTCCGAAGGCAAATTAATGGTTGGCCATATCTGTCGCTTTGACCCTCGGTATAGCCTTGCGCGGGAACGTATTCTTGCCGGAGAAATTGGTGAGGTCACCTCGATTCATGCAAAACGCAATTTGCCAGTTGCCCCCGCCAATATCCGGCTTGGGAAAATCCCTCCCCTTGTTGGTGACGGCATTCATGACCTTGATCTGGCGATGTGGATGCTCGGTCGCAAACCAAACTCCGTATTTGCTCGCAATATTAAAATCCATGACTTCACCTATCCCGATGCCGGCTGGGCGATGTTTGACTTTAGCGATCCTGCCAATTCGAGTGAGACCGTCGTTGTCATCGAGACGCACTGGGGCCTTCCCGAGACAACCGAAACAGTCATTGATGCACGCATGGAGATCATCGGAACCACTGGGAAGATCAGCATCGACTGCGGGCAAACAGGATTACATCTCCAGGCAAAACACTCCCGCTATCTGGATACATCCTACTGGCCTCCAGTCAAAACGGGGACTTTTGGTGTACTACGCAGCGAACTGGAATATTTTGCTCGCTGCATTGAATCGGGGGCTGAACCATTATTGGTTACTACCGAGGAGGCCTGTGACGCTTTAGAAATGATTCTGTTGGCTCAACAGTCAGCAGATGAACAGCAAATGCTTACGGTCGGGGCATAACCTTAGCTTTCTGACTCTCCTAATTACCACCCTAGGTAGGAACTAGTTTTACCACTTTAGCGGTTCACGCTATTGAGGCTATTGATAAAATGGAGTTTTGCCGAAAAATTGAAGGGATAGCCTTTAACGTTAGCGGGTCGAGAAGTAATGTCACACAATTTGTATATAGAAACCGTCGGTTGCCAGATGAATATGCTGGATAGTGAAATGGTCGTTGCTGATTTGCGCAAACGCGGTTACGAACTAACTTCCGATGTGAAAGCCGCTGACACGATTCTCTATAATACCTGCAGCGTTCGTGCTCATGCTGAAGACAAAATCTACAGTGCCCTTGGCACGCTGAAATTGATGAAAAATCGCAATCCCGACAAGATCATCGGAGTGATGGGATGTATGGCTCAAAAAGATCAGCAGATCATCTTTAGCCGAGCTCCTTACGTCGACTTCATCGTCGGCCCGGGGCAATTACAACAGGTTCCCGATCTAATCGACAAAGCACGTGATGGTGAAGAGCAGCAAATGGCCGTTGGTTTAGGTCGTCGCGAAGGCAGCAACGACGACATCAAACGAAGTCATGAGACGTTCGACCCTCTTCGTGATCCGACGATGCGTCCCACTCCCTATCAAGCTTACTTACGCATCCAGATCGGTTGTGACAAGTTTTGCACTTACTGTGTAGTCCCTAATACCCGAGGGCCGGAACAGGGGCGGAACCCACAACAAATTGTCGAAGAAGCAAAGGTACTGGCTGATCAGGGCTGTCTGGAAATCACTTTGCTCGGACAAACCGTGAACAGTTATAGTTTCACCAATGCGGATGGCGAGAGAACTCGGATGTCTGACC
>Ga0315316_10003548_pt1 | contig 11305 bp, 6 predicted proteins | sample M160m3416metaG_FD_203702 | JGI IMG/M metagenome (GOLD analysis project Ga0315316, IMG submission 203702) | Ammonia-oxidizing marine archaeal communities from Monterey Bay, California, United States - M1 60m 3416 | ecosystem: Environmental > Aquatic > Marine > Intertidal zone | place: USA... | reverse complement strand
CCGGCAGCCAGTTGACCTGTAATCCATGCTAGTGAAACAGTTACTCCGTTGGCATCCTGAACCTGTACTAAGTATGCAAATGATTGATCTTTATCCTGACCGTTAACCAAATCTGCTTCAATCTGTACTTGTTGGTCTACTGATACCTCACTAAGTGAGTTACCAAATGAATCAACTACTCTTGCGTTTGCTGCTGGAGCGCGCTCAAGAGGTGGTACGACTGTGCCGATAATGGATGTGCCAGTGATTGATAGAGAATCACCTGATGTGTAGTCTGGTCCTGGTAGGGTATTATCATCATACTCGACGGTAATTGTATCACCCTCTGCGACTCTGAGTCTGTGGCCAGATGATTCGTCGTCAACTGTAAAGGTTACAGTGCCTTCGAATACTCCGGTTGCCTCATTTGTCTCAGTAATTGTGAGTGAAATACCACCTTGGTCTGATGATGACCATACGTCAACGTTGAAATTGTCTACATTTTCTGGATCCCAGTTCATATCTGGGTCAACTACTCTAATGACTCCGCTAGATCCTGCTGGATATGAAGATTCTAGCCATTGTGATTCACCAATGTTCCATCTAATTAATGCTGAGCCGACTACAACTTCATCCTCGTTAAACTCGTATGAAACTGTAAGTCCGTCATCATCTCCGGATTTGATTACACCATTTGTTGGTCCGGTACCACTAGCAGAGCTAATGGTGGTTACATCATAACCTTCTGTCGTTCCAGTTGATGAGTCACCATCTGCGTCGTAGTTGTATCCTTTGAGGATAACTTCTCCGCTGAAGATGCCTGTATCAGTTCCAGTCTCTGCTAGCGTATAGCCAGTGAGTTTCTGGGTTCTGGTTTGTACGATCATAGGGTCGTCGTCAGTGTCACCAACTTTGTCAATGAGTCCACTGTCAAAGTTGTGATCTGGGGCGACTATTGTGATGTAAACTTTATCGGTCCATGTATAGACTTTTTTGTCTAGTTCAATGGTTGCACCGAAGTTAGATGTGTATATTGATAGTCCAATGTCTGATGATTCTTCACCAACGTATTTTGCTCCTGATGGTGTAAAGTCAGTATATTCTAGATCGATTAGCTCACCTCTGTCTAGAGCATTTCCACCAAGTGTTGCTGGAACTTCGATGACAATCTGGAAGATTCCAGTTGAGTCACCTGTTTCTCTAAAGTCAGATGGTTCTGGGTCAAATACTCCAGATGATGTACCTGCTGCTCCGGAATTACCCATTGCTTCGGTTGCTGCATCAGAGTCCCACTCGATTAGATCGAGGTCCCATGTTTCTGCTTCGTCGGATTCTAGGTTAAGGTCTGGTTCAATCAAGGTCATGATAATATCACTTCCAATGATGTAAACAGACTTGTCTGTTTGTAATACACCGTTTCTCATATCGAATGTTGCTGAGTCATATGCTACGCCTGAGTTACCTGATGCGTCATTTTGGTCGCTATATTCAACAGTAATTACATCACCTTGGAGAATACAGTGGTATTCACCAGAGTTTGGTGCTGCATCGAATCTTGCTGTAGCTGAGTTAGTTGCACTAAGACCTACGGATGTTCCGTCGGTTGGAGTGAACTTATCTGTCTGTGATGGACAGTCTGCGCTATCTGGACCGTCAGTATATCTGATGGTCATGTCAAGTTCGAATACACCTGAATCTGGAGCAGTCTCGGAGATTGGTCCTAATTCACGTGTCATTGTTGATATGTCGGCCTTTGTAGTTGGTGATGTTCCGTCAGTGATTACACCATCTTGAGCTGTGTCACCACCTGCTGTTGCAAGTGTAACTGCTTCAGATCCTCTGGAAACGTAGATCTTTAGAGGTCCACGGTTAGAGGATGATGTTGTATTCTCTGCAATTTGATCTTCACCAGTTGCTGATACATCATAGTCTGGGTCATCTACACGTATGTGAATGGTTAAGTCACCATTACCTAGTGTTTCAGTTGATGCGTCAAGGTATGATCCGCTAATAGCAGTACTGTGTACTGGGAATAGTGATCTTCCGTTTGGAGTTTTCTTAGATGTGTCTTCTTCGAAGTCATCTTTCTCTCCAAATGGTACAGGGTAAACAGTTCTGTCTAATGAGACTGAACCAGTGTTTGCTCTGATGCCTGCGCCGTCACCTACTTCGATGATTTCGCCAGATGCGTCTCTGTAATCTACATAGTTAACTTCGAGATCTTTACCAAGAGTTGATGTGACTGTACATGTTCCTGTACTTCTTGCTCCATACTGTGATGGAATTTGGAAGTCACCAGTGAATACACCAGTGTCGACTCCAGTCTCTACGAGACTGAATCCGGAATTGTACAAGCCGTCAACTACACCTGAATCTAGACCAGAAGCACAAACCAAACTTGTGTTTGAACTTGTTTCATCTGAATCTAGCCATTGCTCGTCGTCAAATGTAATATCCAATAAACGACCATTTGGTGCGTCTACTGAGTTCTTACCATAGCCGGATGCTCCGACCATGTCATTTGCATAGTCACCACCTGTTGTACCTGAATTGACAACAGTGTAGATATCTACGAGTTCTGGGGATGTGTTAAGGTCTGCGTCTGTTAATGTAACTGTTACAGTATCTGCTTCTTTGTAACTATCGCTGTCAAACTCTACAACACCTGAATGTGTTGGAGCTGCTAATTGGTCTGAAACTTGCGTTTCAACGCCGTCTGCACCTAGATCAAGATAAGATACTCTGATTTCGTCTTCATCTGTGCTGTCGTTGTGGACAACCATGATGATTTCGTCACCAGTTGCAACGGTTCCGTTATAGGTTGCAGTATCGTTTACGTTAATTTGATTTAGCATAACGTATTCAACGTCTGAACCGAATGTTGAACTGTTGTTATTATCTGATTCTGAGGATTCGAGTCTATAGATTGCATTATTGTGTCTATCTGATGATTGTGTACCGTCATTACTTTGGCCCCATGTTACAATGTCAAGTGACATTGGTGCATGAACACCGTGTTCAAGGAATGTTCCGGCTTCTACTTCAGAGAATTGTACCATCACTTTCAAAGCATCACCATCTGTCAAAGGACCAAGACCATATAGTTTGAATCCTGGTGAGTTGACTAGAGCGTTTCCGACTAGACCTTCAAAGTAGGCTGAACCTACTGTTGGGTTTAGTGTGCCATCTGCTTCTGTGTTTGTGAGTGTATCATAATATCCTATATCACCTGAACCACCGACTCCGATTGTTGAATCACCAAAAGTAAAGTTACCTTTGAATGATAAATTATCTGAACCGTTGTTCATTCCTCTGAAATCAAACTGTGCATATGTATATGCAGAAGTTCCATTTGCGTCACCAATCAAATCAGTAAATGTTTTGACTGTTGTTGAGGATGAGTGTGTAAATATTAGTGAGTCACCATTTGCGAATGGTCCAATTTCTTGTGATGCTGTGATTAAGCTTCTTTCTGAGTATTTCTCATAGCAAGAAGTGTAAGCAGAAGCATTTGATGTGTCGTAATCAGAAGAACATTGAGTTGTTAATCCGTCATCAACAGTCAAGTGTCCTTTTGTAACGTCAGCGACAAGAGTAGACAATGTTGCGAGTGTAATTGGTGAACCGATCTTGATTGCTGGAACAACTGTAGTGTTTGATGCTACTGTTAATTCATCTTCAGATCTTGTATCATAGTTCATGTCAGGATCAAAGATACTGACTGTTACTACTTCACCAGAGTTCCACTCTGAATCTATGCTAGATGTATCGAATTCAATTGTTGCGAATTGCGGATTGTTAAGTACACCATAATTTACTCCATCATATGCAAATACGGCTTGTTGTCCTCTTGGGGCATCAAAGTCGATATCCATATTTGTTGTAAGTCCCTCATCCCAGTTTACAAATACACCAGTGTTTGTACCGGCTTCAGTAACTGTAATTGGTTGAGAAACACCATCAAGTGAAGATGACCAACATAGGTCATCTTGAGCTGCGGTTCCACCACCTTCTCCAACACAGATTGAATCTGCGTTATCGAGGAAGTTGATTATTGGATTAGTTGTTGCTGTACTTTCGCTTCCGTTACGATCAATTGTGAGAACACCTGCAGGAGCTATATCACCTGCTGTAGCTGATGTGAATGCTATTGCTTCGCCTGAATCACCGTCTGAATCTACTGAACCATTTTCATCAAATAATTGATAGAAAAGTGTTGCATTAGATGAGATTGTGGTGAATGTCCAGCTGTCTTCGTCAGTTGGATCAATGTTCAAGTTCCAGTCAGTTAGCGTCATTCCAACTTCGTGTCCCAATCCGTATACGTCTTTATCAAAGGATAGTCCGTCTGCACTGTCTGTATAAACGAGTGATACAGTTTCATCTGCACCTGCTCTATTGTATACAATGTCAATGTTGCCGTCTGAAGTAAAGTCCAGTAATTGTACAAATGGCCACATGTTTGGTCCGAGTTGGATGTTACCATACTCGTTTGATGTGGTTCCGTTTGATAGTGCTGGAGATTCTCTGACGACATTCATTGTTAAGTTAGATGTGGAGTTTGTGTTACCTGATACACCTGAGGTGTGGTCAGAATCTGAGATTGTACAATCGGAGATTGTATTACCTGCAGAATATGTTGTAACGCCTTTCTCACCTGCTGCCCCTACACCTGAAAAGGTGTCAAGGTAGTATGGTAAGAAAATTCCTTGTGTTTCAACTGCGGTTAAACCTTCAGCTGTTGCACCATCATTTTTGTAAGCTAGCTCTGTACCAGGGCCACATAAGAAACCAAAGTCACCACCGCCACCTGGTCCTTCGGACGTAGTGTCGATGTCTTCAGTAAAGTATGAGTCCTGAACGTTTGCGTAGTAAGCATCTGTAACGTAAGCGTACCATGCACCATCAACAGCTTGCGCCATTACGATGGATGATCCGTTTACAGAAACATCTGGCTGACCGTAAGCAGTATCAAGTTCTGATATTGCTGCTTCACTTACAACGATTTCTATAACTTGTGCGTTTGAGACGAATCCTGCGGCCTCAGCTGATACGTAGAGATGTGTATTCTCTGCGAATGCTTCAGGAGCACCAAAGGTGCTTGAGAAGCCCATAGCTGCGGACCATGTTAGCATTATAGTCATTAAGGTTAGACTAGTTATTTTTCGTCCTAATTCTTTATTCATGTTATTACCAATTTTTTCCAAATTTTACTATTTAACCTTAATGGACGATTCGTACAGATTTTTGTTTAATTTTGTGATCCTTTCAAGATCGTTATTTGATCAGTATAATTATTGGAATGTTTGTTGTAATTATTTCAATTCATGCCTATGCACTAGCAGATTTTGTGCCTAGAAGACTCTTGTATAGGGTTATAGCTTCATCCTCATTACTAGGACCCACGACTACAGCAGAGCCCTTTTTCATGAAATTAACTGATAGATCATTAGTACGCATAGATAATCCTAAGTCCCCTTGATTTTCAACTAGAAATCCCTTCTCTTTTGCCGTTGCAGTAACATCAGCTACATCAATTGTGACATCATATGTAGGCGTAATTGAAAATGTACGTTTTCCCATGTTTCTACCACATAATTCTTCCAGGATTAATTCCTGTTTGGGTGTTTCAGTCTTTTTTCCTGTTCCACAAACAGAGCATGCATCTTGTTTGAATGTTCTAACAGATGAAAAGTCTAAGTTTTCTAAATCTATAGAAATAAATTTTTCTGAGGACTTTGGTTTTTTTCCAATTAAAACATCAACTGCTTCATATACTTCTATTCCACCAACAATAGAAAGTATTGGAGGATGTACACCTTGTATACTACAAGTTGGCATTGCATCTTCATCTAATGCAGGAAACATACAATGGTAACAAGCAGTTTCTTTTGGCAGTACAGTAAACACTTGTCCAGTAACACCAACTGCAGCACCGGTAACAAATGGAATATTTTTTTCTACACAAGCTTTGTTGAGTGCATAACGTGCATTGACACTATCAAGTGCATCAATTACAACATCACATCCATCAATAATATCACCAGCGTTATAATCATTAATGGATACAGGTAATGCTTCAATTTCTATTTCAGAATTTAATTTTTTTAATTTTTTTGCTGCAACTTCAACTTTAACTTGACCAATATCATCTTCATCAAACATTGTTTGTCTATGTAAATTTGATAATTCAATTACATCTCTATCAACAATTCTTAATTTACCAATTCCCATTGCTGTAAGTCTAGTTGTAATTGGATTTCCTAATCCACCAACACCAACAACACAAACTTTAGAATTTTTTAATTTTAATTGTCCATCATAACCAATTTGTTCTAACATAACTTGACGTGAAAATTTATCTAATTCTTTTTCTGATAGATCAGAACCACCGGCAACTGCAGGTAAAATATAAATTTCATCATTTTCATTTAATGGAGTATCAAGACCATCATCAAATGCTGCATTTTTTCCATTAATGTAAATATTAATCAAGGAACGTGGTGAACCATCTGCTTCCAAAACTTTTCTTTTAAATTCATCTCCCATAATTTCAGAAATTTTTTCAAAAGATTCTTTGAGAGTAGAAGCTTCAAGTTCTGTCTTTTTTTCTCCTCCACCTGCATTAAGAACAGATGGAATTGTGAACGTAATTTTTGTCATTTTATAATTACCCTATTACTGCTGAGATTTTTGCAACATCAGCCTGCATTACTTGTGGTTTTGTTAATACACTCATTATTGATTCAGTAGCTTTTAGACCGTTTCCAGTAACATAACAAATAGTAGTTTCATCTTTGTCGATTTTTCCCTCTTCAACCATTTTTTTCAATACAGAAACAGATACGCCACCAGCTGGCTCTGTAAAAATTCCTTCTGTTTTTGCTAAAAGTAAAATTGCATCTAAAATTTCTTCATCATTTGTTTCTTTTGCAATTCCATTGTATTGTTGCAATCTTTTTAGAACATAACGACCATCACCAGGATCACCAATTGCTAAACTTTTTGCAACAGTTTCTGGTTGTTCTACAGGAATTACTCGATCAGACTTTTTATCAAAAGCATCAACTATAGGTGCACATCCATGTGGTTGTGCACAATGCATATGCATTGAAGATAAATCATCAAGTAAAGAAACAGTTTGTAATTCTTCAAATCCTTTACAAATTGCATTTAACATAGCGCCACTTCCAGTAGGAACTATAAGATGATTTGGAACATTCCAGTCTAACTGTTCTGCAACTTCATATGCCAAGGTTTTAGAGCCTTCAACATAATATGATCGCATGTTGATGTTAACTATTCCAACACCTTTCCTATCACCAATTTGTGCAGCAATTCTATTAGCTTCATCATATGTCCCATCTACAGAAATATATTCAGCACCGTATGACAGTGCTTGAGCAATTTTGGCAGTTTCAATATTGCTTGGTGCAAAAATGTAACAAGGCATATCCGCTTTTGCTGCATGTGCAGCAGTTGCAGATGCAAGATTACCAGTAGAGGCACACCCAACTGATTTTAGTCCAAACTCTTTTGCTTTTGATATTGCAACACCTGCAGGTCTATCCTTGAAAGAGAATGTAGGGTTTACAGAATCATTTTTTATGTAAAGATTATTCAATCCTAGTTTCTTTCCAAGTTTTTCAGCTTTTACTAGAGGGGTTAATCCTGCTTCTATACTAATAATATTTTTTTTATCTTGAATAGGTAATAATTCGAAATAACGCCAGTATGTTTTTTCCCTGTCTTTGAAGGTGTTTTTATTTACAGATGGAAAATCATACTTTACATCTAAAGGCCCAAAACACTCATCACAAATATACTTGAAAGTTGGCTCATACTCCTTCTTACATTCCCTACACTCAAGGTGATTTTTACTCATGATCATGATCTGATTATCATTTGTTCATAAAACATCCTAATATTAGATTAAGTATTACTTAATTTTCATCTATGAAATTAGAATAACTATGCCTAAGAAATTTTAGGCTTTACTCAATAAAATAAAAAAAATTGAAAATTCTAAGAAAATAATCAATATTATCGAATAAAGTTAAAGAAAATCATCAAAAAAATAGCTAAGAAAGTTTTATAGAATTAGAAAAAATGAGATGGAATATGAATAGAAATGTTGGAATTGCTGTAGCTGTGGGAATTGCTGTAATTATAGGTGCAATAGGTTTACAGATTTATGATTCATCTTATCAAAGAACTACTACAGAAGATTATTACAAAGAAAGTGATCATAGTGATGGACAAAGTGTAAAGAGAGTTGTGTATCCTGAAAATCCACAAATATTACATGGATTAATTATAAACAAAGACAAGTATTTGTTAGGAGAAAATGTGTTTATAAGAATTCAGAATATTCCAATGGGACTAAAAGATAGCGTACAATTTTTCACACCAGGTGGAAAATTATATTTAGACTTGAAGTTTGACGGAGATAAAAATCCAGGATTAAAACATTATTTTAAACCAGCATTAATGAGAGCACTACCCAATGATAGAACTGCAAATTTATGTGATAAAGAGGAGTTGATCGGACAATGGACAGTTATGTTTAGAGGTTTACCAGATGAAAAATTATATTTTGAAGTTATGAATGAAATACTACCACATTCTGAGACTTACTATGTTTCATGTAATGAAAATCCTGTGCAAATTCCTCAAATGGAACCATCCCTTGGTCAATAGCTAATATCTTACAGGTATTTTTTCTTCTTTAATAAGTTCTTTAACTCTATTTACAGAATGTGTTTCGTAATGGAATATAGAAGCTGCTAGTGCTGCGTTAACTGAGGTATTTTTAAAAACATCAATCATATCTTGAGGTTTGCCACACCCACCAGATGCAATAACAGGAATTCCAACTGCATGAACAATTTCGTTTGTTAATAAAATATCATAACCATCTTTTGTTCCATCTCTATCAATACTTGTAAGTAATATTTCACCTGCACCCAATATTTCAATTTTTTTTGACCAATCTACAACATCAAGTCCAGTACCTTTTTTGCCTCCATAAATAAATACTTCAAACCAAAATTGCTTTCCATTTTCTGAAAATATGTTTTTTCCATTTTCAATATTATAATTACGTCTAGAATCAATTGCCACTACAACACATTGTTTTCCAAATAATTCCATTAATTCAGTTATAACTTCAGGATTTTTTACAGCACCAGTATTGATTGCAACTTTATCCGCACCATTTAGCAAGATATCTCTTGCATGTTGTAATGATTTGACACCACCACCAACAGTAAATGGAATATCAATTACTTCAGCAATTTTTTTTACAAGTGATTTTATAGTTTCACGTTGTTCTGATGATGCAGTAATATCCAAAAATACTAACTCATCTGCACCTTCATTACTATATTTTTCAGCTAATTGAACAGGATCACCTGCATCTTTTATTGATTCAAAGTTTAATCCTTTAACAACACGTCCATTTGCAACATCTAAACATGGAATAATTCTTTTAGTTAATGCCAATTTTCTTTGCCTCCTCTATTGAAACTAGACCTTCATAAAGTGCCTTTCCTAAAATTACTCCAAATGGATTAATTTTTTTTACATCTTCTATATCTTGTATTTTTGATATTCCTCCACTAGCTATTACATTACAATTTTCTACTTGACATATTTTTTTTAGTGATTCAAGGTCAGGGCCTTCTAGTGTCCCATCTTTTGAGACATTTGTAGTTAGAAATTCAGTGAATCCGTACTTTGCGAATTCGTTTGTTGCGTCATAAAGATCAATTCCAGTTTTAGTTTGCCAACCATGAGTAACTATTTTTCCATTCAGATGATCAATTGATATTACAATTCGCTCATTTCCAAATGTTTGAATAAAATCACTTAGAATGTTATCTTGTTCACTTTCTTTAAGTTGCATGGCAATGGTCCCAATGACAGCACGAGATGCAAAATCTAAAACCTCAGAAATTTTTTCTTCACTTCTTAACCCACCGGCTACTTGTAAAGGAATTGAGATGTTTTTGGATATTTCTCGAATTGTTTTCAAATTTTCACCACTTCCAAGTGTTGCATCTAGATCAACAACATGTATTATATCTGCACCAGCAAATTCCCATTTTTTAGCAATTTCAATTGGGTTATTACTATAAGTTGTTTTATTTTTAGGGTTACCTTTGTACAAACGTACTACTTTACCACCCATCAAGTCAATTGCAGGTATAATTTTCATTTACTACACACTCTAAGAAAATTTTTAATCATCAATGAACCCACTTTACCAGATTTTTCAGGATGAAATTGAGTTCCAAAGAATAGTTTGTCTTCAACAACCGCAGGAACTTTAATCCCATAATCTGCATTAGCTACAATAATATCTTCATTATCTGGTTTGGCCCTATACGAATGAACAAAATAAACCCATGAATCGTTATCGACACCTTCTAAAATTTTACTTTCTTTTGTAATTTCCAAATTATTCCAACCCATATGTGGGATTTTCATATCATTTGGAAGTAATACAACTTCACCATTCATTACATCAAGACCTTTTTCTTTGCCCTCTTGACTTTGTTGAAAAAACATTTCCATTCCCAAACATATTCCTAGAACAGGAATTTTTTCTTTAACAAAATCATGAAATCCTAATGCAGAATAATCTCTAATACTTCTTATGGCAGGATCAAAATTTCCTACACCAGGTAATAACAAACCATCATATTTTTTGGATTGATCAAAACTTGTTATGACATCAACATTAGCACCATTTTTTTTAAGTGATGTCTTTAGACTAAAGATATTTCCTGCTCCATAATCAAATATTGCAACATCTACCATTACATTGCGCCTTTGGTACTTGGTATTCCTTTTTGTTTAGGATCATTTGATATACCATTTCGTATTGCTACTGCCATTGATTTTATTGCAGCTTCAACTTTGTGGTGATCATTATCCCCATACTTTACAGTAACGTGAATACAACAATTCAGATTTTGTGCCAAAGAGAAGAAAAAGTGCTCAAGATCTTCTTTTGAGATACCTTCAATCTTTGTTCTTTTTGTTAAGAGAGTTATTTTCTGATATTGTCTTTTCACTAGATCAAGCGATGTTTCAGCTAAAGCTTCATCCATAGGTACAGATGAAAAACTGAATCTTGTTATTCCACTTCTATTTCCTAATGCTTTGTCAATTGCACTTCCAATTGTTATTCCTGTGTCCTCAATCAAATGGTGTTCAATTCCATCTTTTGATTTTGCTTTTACAATTAAATCCATCATAGAGTGTTTACCAAAAGAGCCAATCAAGTGATCTAGAAATTTAATACCAGTACTAATAGTGG
>Ga0315316_10003546_pt1 | contig 11314 bp, 9 predicted proteins | sample M160m3416metaG_FD_203702 | JGI IMG/M metagenome (GOLD analysis project Ga0315316, IMG submission 203702) | Ammonia-oxidizing marine archaeal communities from Monterey Bay, California, United States - M1 60m 3416 | ecosystem: Environmental > Aquatic > Marine > Intertidal zone | place: USA... | reverse complement strand
GGCTCGGTGAACTGCCTCTGTGCGCAGTGTATACTCCCCCTCGCTCCACTTTGGCGACCTCTATACTGGGATGTTTGAAGTAACACCGGCTGAACATATGGTAGTCCAGCAAAAAAGCCTCCAGTCTCCTGAAGGCTCTGTTGGCAGAAAGTCTGCAAGTAGCGGGGGCCGGATTTGAACCGACGACCTCGAGGTTATGAGCCTCGCGAGCTACCGGGCTGCTCCACCCCGCGCCATTGTCATTCTTCGAGAATCCTAGTGTTAAACTAACAATTCTCTCGTCTCTTAAGCATTAAGATTAGTGTACCGAAAGATCTTTGTCTACGGGGTTTTGACAATCTACACACAGAATTTTGTAATTTGTGTGTAGGAATTGTTGAGTCGAACGGCCCTCACTAACGTTGCGATCTCCAATCATTATCAACTTTACCTGATTCAGCGACCGACTTAATGACTTGATTGCGAGCTGCGAGAAAATTTTTCATATAACGTTTTAAGAAAAGTACGTCGGCAACTCGGCCGCATACTCCCAAGGGTGATTTGTAGTCGAATCGGTCTGTCATTAGGACCCGGTTTTGGTCGATCTCGAAAAAGTGATCGTGATCGAATTTATGAAAGGCGCCGGCGACCATAGAGTCGCGAAAATGAGTAGGGAAACTATATTTCGTAATCACGGTAGTAAGACGCTGTCTCACTCCGAAATGAGTTGCCTCCCACGTCACTTCGTCACCGAGTCCAAGCAGGTCACTTGTATGAACACTGACGACTTCCTCTTTGGTCCTCGTAGTTGACTCCAGGTGTAAAGCGATACTCCGAGAGAGGTTAAACACGGTTTCGATTGGCGCATTGACTCTTGTTTTAATTTCAATGACCGGCATCTTTTGTCCTTGTAAATTAATAGTAGGTAAACATAACCCCTTGAAGCCCAGCTTTCTGTTCTAAACGCCGAAAGTTTCACATTCATGATGAATCGGCTTGATGAAAAGTGGTTAAGCCGGTTCGCTAACGATATTATAGGATAAAATTTTGAAAGGTAGTCCAAAGTTAGTGACGCATTGAGTCTTGCTGTACCTGCGAGTGCATTATTCCAACTATAAAAAATACTACTTTTCCCACGGCATGTTAGATTGGAAAGTTCTTTATTTCAAGACTGGAAAAAAATCTATATACTTTGGTTCAAGGGCAGGATGAGCGGATATGCCTAAGTGTCTAAAGATTAGCTCGCCTTCATATGCATGCCCGGTGAGAGATTGTGATATATCAATATGGATGTTGCACGTGAATGCCGATAAAATTGAAGGACGCCCCAATTTTGATTGCACTGTTGATTTATTGTGAAGAATAATCAGGAAAATAACTCGCCCAAACGAGTGGTCTCCCGACCGATTATTAAGCGTAGGTTGGAAGCTGCCCCTCCTTTAGACGATGCGCCCATTGCAACGCCGACTCCAGCAAAGAATTCGGCTAAAAGAGAGGTGCCCGTTGCCTCATCTTCATCCGGAACGCCTGGGGCGTTCACGGTTCCGGCTGTCGCTAAAACACAGCCCAAAGCTAACGTTTCCCTTGTTGCACATCGGCGCGAGTTTCTTGCGATTGCGGACGAGGACTACGAACAACTGGAGGAGGAGCTAGTGGAGGTCGCTAAACGATCTGCTCCGGCGTGGTTGATAAGCCTTGGTGTTCATACGTCGATCCTTGTAGTCCTTGGGATTTTGATGCTTCCCGGTCTCTTAGACCAACCTTTGCAAATTGAAGTCGTTTATGCTGAAAGGATCGGCGAGCAAACGGAAGACGAAATTTTCCAATCTCCGACTGAGGAGATCCCGGTTCTGGAAGAACCAGTTCTTTCCGAAGACGACTTAGAAGTAGATGATCCGCTGGCGGCTCCACCGGAAGTCGAGCCAATAGAGTTTCAGGCGACAAATCAAACTAGTGACCTTAAGGCTCCGTCGATAGGTATGGCACTAGATGGACGAGAAAAAGGAATGAAAAAGGCGCTTCTGGCGGCGTACGGTGGGACAGCAACTACGGAAGGCGCGGTCATTAGAGGGTTGGAGTGGTTGAAGCGAAACCAGAAGCCAGACGGGATGTGGAGCCTTCTGGGAAATTTTGCGGACGGTGCACCAACGGAGAACAGGGTGGCCGCAACCGCCATGGCATTATTGGCATTTCAAGGACACGGGTCAACGCATCAGTTTGGGCCCTACAAGGACGTGGTCGCGAGAGCGTGGAATGCATTAATTAAGAAGCAGGATGCCGAAGGAAATTTCTTTCTCACCGGGGGGCATCATCACAGGCTCTATACGCATGCTCAAGCGACCATAGCGTTGTGTGAATTGTATGGCATGACAAAAGATAAAACTATTAAACGAGCCGCACAAAATGCACTGGATTACAGCTTTCAAGCACAGTCCCCACAAGGTGGATGGAGATATGCCCCGGGAGGTGCTTCCGATACCTCCGTAACGGGGTGGTTTGTCATGGCCTTGCAAAGTGGACGAATGGCTGGTTTGGAAGTTCCGGCGGCACATCTCGATAAGATCTCTGCCTATTTAGATACGGCTACTACGGATGGTGGTAGTAAATACGCCTACATACCGGGGCAATCGGATACCCTCAGTATGACCGCGGAAGGCCTCCTTTGCCGGCAATATCTAGGTTGGTCACATGATGATCCCCGATTAGTTCAGGGGATTCAGTATGTCGGAAGTAATCCCCTCCGATTTGCAGAAATGGATGTTTACTATTGGTATTACGCAACGCAGGCTATGCATCACATGGGAGGGAAGTCGTGGATGCAATGGAATCGTATAATGCGGCAGGCGCTCCCTGAAAATCAACTTCAAACTGGGAAAGAGGCTGGTAGTTGGGATCCACATAACGACAGCCATGGGCATTTGGGCGGACGGCTTTATACGACATGTCTTTGTATTTACATGCTGGAGGTGTACTACCGCCATTTACCCCTTTACAAACATAATTTGAAATAGACACGAGAAAGCGAGTTTGTCTGTTTGATTGAGTTTGTAAATAGGTTCTCCCTTTATTCTGTATGGAACGCTTAGTGTTCGTCGGGGAGTCCTATGCCAAGTTCCGTGCTTAGCTCCAAGAGCTTGTTCCAGTTACTCTGGTCGAATTCTATTCCTGTCGCCAGCATCGCAGCTGTGTTATTCTTTTCCGGGTCGCCGGGGAGAATGATCTCTTCGACTCCTTCTCTGGTTGGGCAACTGCGAACGAAATCTACGAGGTTAGTCACCTCCTGAGCAAAAGCATCGCCTCCGCCCAGATGGGTGGGATCAATCAGCAGAAGGAATACACAATTACCTTTGGGAGTGATGGGGGTTTCTCTCGCACACAGGCCGCCGCTAAGGGCGCCGGTGAAAATATCGATCATCAGTGCGAGTCCGAATCCCTTGTAGGCCTGTGGTCCACCCATTGGGAGGATTGTTCCTGGGGGATCGCCGTAAAGGGTGGAGGGGTCATTGGTGGGTAGCCCGTCTTTGTCGATGAGCCAACCGTCGGGCACATCTTCCCCAGCAATATTCTTTACCCGCACCTTGCCTTCTGCAGTAGCACTTGTGCTAAAGTCGAGAATGACTGGACCTTCGTCATTGGGAACGCCCATGGCGAGAGGGTTGGTGCCGAGTCGGGGCCGTATTCCACCGGGGGGGGCGACACGACGAGCGGCGCCGTGTGTATTTACCATCGCCATGGATACTAGGCCGTGGTCGTTGGCAGCTATTTCACAGTATTCACCGAGACGTCCCGCATGTGCACAATTCCGAATCGTACCGACGGCCACTCCATGGGCCTTGGATTTCACTACAAGCTGGTTTAGTAAACGCCCCGCCTGAAGCCGTCCGAAACCCCAATTCGCATCGGTAGCCAGCGAAGATTCCGTCTCGGAAATCACATCTAACGGTACATTCGACTTGATATCGCCTTGTTTTAACATATCCAAGTAAAACGGAATCCGCATTACACCGTGTGAACTATAGCCCCGTAGGTTTGCGGTCGCCAAACTAGGGCCCACGATGGCAGCCTCTTCCTCAGTGGCTCCGCCGGCAGATAACAGTGAGATGGCAAACTTAGATAAGGTTTCGAAGGAAATGTTGGGCACAGTAGTGCTTTCAGGAAAAAGGGAGAAGAACGGAAGGGAATACGCACCAGATTATTGTACTAAATAGAGACTAAAGGCACTTGGCGATTAAATTCGTACATCGCGATTCCGGCGGCTGTAGCAAGGTTGATTGAGCGAACCTCCGAATTCATGGGAATTCGTAAATGGCGATCTGGATAGGCCTGATGTACAAATGCTGGTAAACCAGAGCTTTCACTCCCAAAGACCAGAGTATCGCCTTCACGATACGCAACTTCAGTATGTGATTTGTTTCCATGTTTCGTAAATAACCAGGGATTCACTCGTGGATTGCGCTCCAGTAGCCTGTCCCAACTAGGGATTACTTCCAGATCAAGATATTTCCAATAATCCATGCCTGAGCGTCTGATCGCCTTTTCTCCCAGATCGAAGCCCAAAGGCTCGATCAACCACAACTTAGCACCGAGCGCGACGCAAGTTCGGCCGATATTTCCAGTATTAGGAGGAATTTCTGGTGTATACAGTACGATATTTAATTTAGGGTTTGTCATTTGTGATTTCAATTTGATTTTCACCAGCGTGTTGCTGGAAACTATTGTATTAGGCATATTGCGTACAAGTTCGATGCGATTGACAATAGTATAGCGTTAACTGCAGGAGAGATGGCTTGACGATAGAACGTAACCCAACACGTAGCGTAAAAATTGGCTCAATCCAAATCGGACAAAAACACCCGATTGCGGTACAGAGTATGACTGCCACGCATACTTCTGACATTGATGCCACAGTCGAGCAGGTGCAGGCGTTGGCGACGGCTGGAGCGGATGTCGTACGAATTGCTGTGGACAGTAAAAAAGACGCAGAGGCTCTCGCTGAAATTCGCCGGCAAACGAGTGTTAACCTTTCTGTGGATTTGCAGGAAAACTACAGATTGGCGGAAGTGGTGGCGAAGAGTGTCGACAAGATTAGATATAATCCGGGGCATCTTTATCACCATGAACGAGCAAAACCATGGCAAGACAAAGTTCGGTTTCTGGCCGCCGTAGCCCGAGACGACGGGTGTGCAATCAGAGTCGGAGTTAATTGTGGTAGCGTCGATCCGGCGCAAAAGCAAATGTTCGAAGAGCATGATTCAATTGGCCCGATGCTGGCTAGTGCCTGGGAACACTGTGATTTGTTGGATCGTGAGGGCTTTTTTAATTATTGTGTCTCTCTGAAGGATTCCGACCCGCTGAAAGTCATCGAAGTAAACAGAGCATTTGCGGAAAAGAGACCAGACGTGCCTTTACATCTTGGCGTTACCGAAGCCGGAATACCACCCGATGGAGTTGTTAAAACAAGGGTAGCATTTGAGCAACTCATTAGTCGCGGAATCGGAGACACGATTCGCGTGTCATTAACGGTTCCCAACGATCGAAAGGGTGAAGAAATTGTTGCGGGACGTGATATCCTTAGTGATATTTCAAATGGGCGCGTTCGGAGTGTTGTTAACTTCAATACCGAAGGACTTAATATCATTTCCTGTCCAAGCTGTTCACGAGTTGAAAACGAAGCGTTTGTTCAGTTAGCGGAAGATGTTAAGGCTATGACAGAGTATGCCAAAGAGCATTCTGTTACGATTGCCGTTATGGGATGTCGCGTGAACGGCCCCGGGGAGACGGATGACGCGGATTTAGGTTTATGGTGTGGGCCAAAATACGTAAACCTGAAAAAAGGCCCTGTGGAGCTGGGCCAATACGGCTACGATATCATCCTTCACCAGCTAAAAGTGGAGTTAGATGCCGTGATTGCGAACAAAGAAGAGAATTAGGATGCGTCCTCTCTCATGGCGTCTAGGGACTCGTCCCTCTAAAACACGAATTCCTTTTCGTTATGGCCAGGCATGTCTTACGGAGTGTCCACAGGCCCTGCTTGAAATAAAACTGGAAATCGATGGCCGCGTGGTCAACGGCTACGCCTCAGATTGCCTTCCTCCCCTGTGGTTTGATAAATCCGGGAAACGCACATTTGCTGAGCAAATCGATGATATGCTCAATGCAATTACTGCATCTGCCTCCGTTTTTAATAGTGCCCGTTCAATTCAATCTCTGGGAGTTGCAGTTCGATTGCTATGGGGTAGCACTGAAGGTTCAGAACGTCCTCCATTACTCGATAGCTTTGGCCATAGTATGGTGGAACGTTGTATTATAGATGCCTCCTGTCGCCACCGAGGTCAAAGCTTTCGAGAGTTGTTGTCGTCCGGCGATTTATACCAAGGGTATTCAACGGACCTGGCCGCCTGGGGAACGAAAGCAACCGTGAGCCCTTGGCAGCGAGACATGTCTTCCGGCAGCATTTCAGTGAGGCATACCGTTGGGTTGGGGGACCCCCTGACAAGAGGCGACATTGCCGGGGGTAAAGTTCTAGACGATGGTCTTCCGGAAACGTTGGAAGATCATCTATTACTAAACGGTATACGCTACTTAAAAGTTAAGGTTGGTAATCGCGGTGCTGAGGACCTAGATCGGCTCAAAGAAATACATCGGGTCGTATCAGCGACAGGGTTGCAAGATGTTCGATATACCCTCGACGGTAATGAGCAGTACTCTTCAATCGCAGAGTTTATAGACTTTTGGCGTGAACTCTTAAGGCATCGGGAACTAAAGTCACTTGCAAACAGTGTTCTTGCGGTGGAGCAGCCTTTGAATCGATCGCGGGCCTTCGACGAAGTTGCAACCCAAGGATTATTAGAATTTGGTAAACAAATGCCAGTAATTATCGACGAGTCAGACGCTCGGAAAAGCGATTGTTGGAAAGCGATCTGTCTTGGTTATTCGGGCACCAGTTCGAAGGCCTGTAAGGGGGTCACCAAGGCGTTGGTGAACAGACAGTTGATCGAAGATGAACAGCGTAGGCAGCCCCGTCGAAGGTTTGTGATGACCGGGGAAGATTTGTGTTGTGTGGGCGTTGTTGGCTTGCAGTCGGATTTGGCGCTCGTTTCGGCTATGGGACTCAAGCACGTCGAGCGTAATGGTCATCACTATCATTCGGGATTGCGATATCTGGACGAAACCTGTTACGAAGAGATCCTCTCTTGTCATGGTGATCTATATCAGGGAGTCCAAGGCGTACCTGCTTTGAAGATCCAAAGTGGTGAAATCTCATTAGAGTCTGTAAATCGTGATGGTTTTGGATTCACAGTGGATCCTCACTTTGAAACCTATCAGGTGGTCCGGGAGGGTGGTGCTGGTTAAATCAAATACTCGACATGAGAAGAAGTGATAATACGCTCGAAACCGATAGCCTCGGCTATTTCCATGCGTTGTGTGTCTTTAGCATCCACATGAAGACGGAGTGGAGAAAGTCCAGTTTGCGGAAGCTGCCTTAGTATTTCACATAGTAAGAATTCATAGTGTGATAAGTCGAGATCTGTTCTGGATGTGTACCTTATGATATCGACACCTCCGTTCGGCCAGTTTGGATAACTTTGGGCGAGGCAGGCAAATGTGATGGACGCCTCAGTTTCGCCTGTTTGGCGGTGTGTTAAGTCGAGTTGGCTGGTAGCCAGATGAGAATAAACCGAATTCAGCAAGTGGTCTTTAAAGTCCGGATCGGTCAACTGGTCTAGTACATGGGTTCTGCGTAATGACATTTGTTTCCGTGTGAAGGGGATTTGTCCATTGTGGATGTCAAATTGAAGGCAATGCCAGGAATCTATGGTCTTAAACCCAAGTGTTTCAAGAATCGGAAGAATTGGGTGTGTTTGAGGTACCCCTACATTTAAGAAATGGGTCGAAATTCCGTTGTAATATTCTGCCTTATCAGGAGGGGTGCCGATTCTTAGACATTTTATGCCGCGTGTTTCTGCGTAAGCGAGAGTGTAGTCAAGAAGCGCTTTGGCAATGGCCATATCCGAATTGGATACTAGAAAATTAGAAATAGTTAGAGTGCCTGTTTCTAAGTCCTCTTGGGAGGCGCTACCAAGATGTACGAAGCCAAGTAATTCCTCTGCGATGGTAGCCACAAAGAGATGGTCTCGCCGAAAATAGGTCTTTGCGAAGACGGCAAACTCAAGAAGATTTGTGGAGACGACGGCTTCGAGATTACAACACGTATTAATTACGTTGGCGATTGCGGGCGGGTCATGGTTAAGAAAAGGTCTCACATGGATCATGGAAGTTGTACCTCGACGCGCCCGTCAACGATTCGGGCCTCGTAGGTATCGATGCAAACCGCGGGGATCGATTGATGTTGGCCTGTATGGACATCGTATTCCCAGCCGTGCCAAGGGCAGCGAATGATGCAGTCGTGGAGACTGCCTTTGGCAAGAGAGCCTCCTTGGTGCGGGCAAATCCCGTCGACGGCCTGGATGATTCCATCAACTGTAAATAAGGCAATGATTCGTCCATCGATAACGCATTCGGCTATTCCGCTCTGCGGCATTTCGGATAGTCGAATAGCGGGTTTCCATTCAGCTGACATCGGTAAGTTTAGCTGCCTTATTTTTGCGTGGATCCTTCCAACGTCGATGTAACCACCAGTACTGGGCTGGAGAAAGTTCAATAGCCTCCTCAAGTCGCCTATTATACCACGCGGTAACATGACTTATCGTTTGTTCAGTTGGCCCTAAGTTGGAGGTGGGTAAGTGACCGCGGCAATCTAACGTTAGATCGAACATCCTCCAATTGTGCCGCGCTGCAACGACGACGACTTCGGCGTCGGTCGTAAGTGCGTATAAAGCGAGCGCCTTATGGCACGAAGCAGGCCGCCCCATGAAATCCATCCAGATTCCTTTTTTTCCGGCGGCTTGATCCGCAAGAACAGTTAGCGTCTCGCCCTTTCGAAGTAAGGTATCAACCGTAGTGGCTATTCCCTTTTTAGGGAGGATAAACTGTCCGTAACGACTACGGAAGGTGTTGATGTAGTCATTCATCAACGGGTTATCGAGTGGCCTGGCGATTGTAAAACTCGGAAATCCGAAAAGTCCGGCTATGAACCCCGCCAACTCGAAATTTCCATAATGTCCAGAGAGCAACATGGTGGGGTGTTTCGATAAAAGCCCTGTAAGCAGTACATGTTGATCCTGAATTGCAATATGCTCGCGCCAGTTAAAACGATTTATACACCGAGGGGCCTGGGCGACCTCAAAAAGCATTAGGAATAGGCTTTGCCACATTCGGTATATCGTGTTGTAAAGCTGTTTGCGAGAAGCGTCGGGAAATACATACCCCAGGTTCTCTAGACAGACTCGACGGCGAATGGGTACTAGGCGAGTCATGACCCATGCGAGTGAACAACTCAATCCTTCCAGGCTAGCTCTGGGCATCGCTTGGATGATACAGAAAATTGTTCGGAGGAAGATATAGCCGACTAAATTCACTGGTTTTTGGAAAGATAATGGTTGCTGACGTTGATCACAAACCGACAGTTTGCCAAATGAGCAGACTTAAACCAATACCAACCTCGCTCGGTCACCGTTTTTTGCGTTTCACTCCTGTTTTACGATACGACAGAACGGGATCCTGTTTTAAGGGAAGTTGAACGGCTTTTCCGGACGCGGCTGCTTTATAAATACCCAAAATAATCTCCACACTACGACGGCCTTCCCGTCCGTCTATGGAATTAGATCCTTGCCCTTTGATTGATTTTATGGCATCTCGAAATAGGGACGCGTGGGCATGGTGCCCTATTGCCGCTGGATCGGCGGCGCCACCACCTGTTTTCGTCACTCCGGCCATTTTTCCGATCAAGGTCTTGTCGGCGCGTGTCATTTTTGAAAATTCCCACGTGACAATATCCTCTTCCTCAATTGCCGCGGAGCCGAGTGTGCCATGGACTTCGATTTTCTTCAACGCGCCTGGATAGGCCGCGGTAGTCGCTTCAATCACACCAAGCGCACCATTGGCAAAACGAAGGGTAGCCACAACGACATCTTCCACATCGATCCTCTTGTGGGCAAGCATGTCCGCTTGAGCCGTGATTTCAACTACCGGGCCCATTAACCAACTCAGAAGGTCGACATTGTGAATGGCTTGGTTCATCAAAGCCCCGCCCCCATCTAGTTCCCACGTTCCGCGCCAGGCGCCACTATCGTAATATTCTTGAGTTCGAAACCACTTAACATAGGCATCGCCCATGGTCAGACGTCCGAATTTACCAGCGGTGACGGCTTTTTTCAGTAATTGTGAGGATTGATGAAACCTGGAGGGGAAGATTGTGAAGAGTTTGACGCGGTGTTTTTGGCAGGCGTCGATGATAGCATCACATCTCTTCAGGGTTATTTCGAGAGGTTTCTCAACAATGATGTGTTTTTTTGCCTTGGCTGCCGCCACAGCGGCTTCCATGTGAGCTCCACTCGGTGTGCAGATGGTGATCACATCCACGGCCGGATTTGAAAGGAGTTCGGTGAGCGAGTCGTATGCAGTTCCCCCGTGTTCGCAAGTGAAGTTTTGGGCGCTCTCGAGCCTGCGGCTATACGCGCCGATTAATTGGGCTCCTCGGATATCTGCGATAGCACGGGCATGAAAATTAGCGATCATGCCACATCCTACGATTCCAAAACCTATTGCCATTGTTAGATCCTGCTTATTCTGAAAATGAATTCTAAGATTGATAAATGATGAGGTAAATCAAGGGAATTGTACTGATCCCGTTAAGGACCATATGGATGATTACGCAGGGAATGATGCTGCCGGTTTTATTGCCAACGTAACCGATTCCAAACGACAAAATGAACAGCGGGATGTACGCCGCACCCTGCCCAATGTGTAAGGCAGAGAAAAGTAGACTTGTTAATAAGTTAGCTCCGTGAACCTGAAATAAATCCGGGCTCATTTCCTGACGAGATGGCATTTCGCTATTCCGGCAAAGGATGAAGGTTTCACTCCGCCAGGTTCCACTGAATACTCGGTGTAAATAGGTAAGGATGATCCCACGGAAGACGAATTCCTCGACAAGCGGTGCAGCAATCACGACCGTAATAACAGTGTAGATTAACGTAGTTACAGAAGCCTCCGCTAAAAGGGTTTCTATAACGGGGTGGCTATAGGGCGTTATGAAGATTGACACCAATGCATTAATAAACATCGTGACGGGGACGAGCAATACGGCGGCATAAAAACCGATACGGATCAGTTCAGTTAGACGGTCGAATCTTAATCGCATACTGCGAAGATCGCCGCGTCTAAGATAAATAGCAGGTACCACAAGGAAGAGGGTGAGTAGCGTGCAGAGACC
>Ga0315316_10003545_pt1 | contig 11314 bp, 9 predicted proteins | sample M160m3416metaG_FD_203702 | JGI IMG/M metagenome (GOLD analysis project Ga0315316, IMG submission 203702) | Ammonia-oxidizing marine archaeal communities from Monterey Bay, California, United States - M1 60m 3416 | ecosystem: Environmental > Aquatic > Marine > Intertidal zone | place: USA... | reverse complement strand
CTGTCACCGGATATCTCCGTTGTCGCCGAGACGTGGGATCTGCCATTACGAACGCTGGCCGCCTCTGCAACGATCATCGTGCCAACAACGTTACTGGCCCTGACACTGTCATCTCTGACTGTAGAAACCCGATTCGCATCCTTCGGCTGGTTCGCCATCTGGATCTTCGGAATGGCGGCGTTTGCCGTCATGCGAAATGTAAACGGTGAGGCCTCGGAACTTGTGCTGCGACTTTCGTTTCTGTTTCTGCTGTTCAGCGATCTGTCCGTGGCGATCTTTGATGTTCCCAGCCTCTCTCCCCATGCCGAAACTCAGTTCGCATTTGTTGTGGCACTTTCTCTGATTTGTTTCGCCGTCATTTACCGGAAAGTTTCTGCTCCACTGCGAGCGTGACAGCTGCCATGAAGTCCGACTACCTGATTGAACTTGACCATGTCACCAAGCTTTACGCCACGGTGATTGGTGTCAACGACTTCAACGCACAGTTGAAACCGGGGGCTTATGGCCTGCTGGGACCCAACGGTGCCGGAAAAAGTACGTTGTTGAATCTGCTGACCGGGCAGCTTGTTCCCACACGGGGAAATGTACGGGTGCTGGGACAGACACCGCGAAACAACTCATCACTCATGCGGAAGATCGGATTCTGTCCCGGATTCGAAGGCCTTTACGCCGCGACAAGTGGACTGGACTGGGTCACTGTGCTGCTTCGCCTGCAGGGGGTTCGTCGTCACGCCGCCCGCGAACGAGCCGAACATTGCCTGGCGATGGTTGGTATGTCGTGCGCCATGAAACGCCCGATTTCGACGTACTCACGAGGCATGCGCCAGCGCACGAAGCTCGCTCAGGCGATCGCTCATGAACCAACGCTGCTTATACTGGACGAGCCCTTCAGTGGTCTCGATCCGATCGGACGCGCAGAAATGACCGACGTGCTGAACGACTGGACGGAACGCGGTCACAGCCTGATCATCGCCAGTCATGTGCTGCATGAAATTGAGGCTCTTACAGATTCATTTCTGCTCATCTGTGGCGGACGCCTGCTGGCTTCAGGTACCGCCAGCGAAGTCAACGAACTATTGTTTGATTCACCGTCAGAAATTGAAGTGGATTGTTCAGAGCCATACCGACTGGCATCTGCGCTGATGGAAAGAGAGCTGGCCGTGTCTACCTCCGTTGAGCCAACAGCACACGGCTACGACACCGTGCGGCTGAGAACTTTGCGGGCCGGTCAATTGTGGACTCAACTGCCATCGCTGATTACAGACAATGGGTTCACGGTAACTCGCGTCAGATCCGCCGACGATTCGCTGCAGACGCTTTTCAACTCACTGCTGAAGATTCATCGAGGTGAGAAATGAACAGCATCATGGCGGTCTTCTTTTTTGAACTGAAGAGGATCATGACACGCGGCCGCGCATTCTGGTGGGGCGTGGTCGCAACCTTTCCTGTCGCAATTATGCTGCTGATGAAGAAGTATGTGGATTTTGGTCCGCAGGAAGCGGCAACCCCCCAGACCATCAGTACAGTGTTTACTATCGTTCTGTATTTCGTGGCACCAACCATTTCGTGCATGCTCGGAGCCTTGTTGACTGCGGCTCCCGCTGTGGCATCGGAGTTGGAACAGCACAGCTGGATCTACCTGGCTGTCCGTCCCAACGGACTGTTTCACCTGATCGTGGGGAAATACCTTGTAGCAGTAATGTGGACTGCCTCAGCGACGGTTACTGGCGTCATTATTGCAGTTTCACTTGCCGCTGTAGACGGCCCGGCCGACGTGACGGCTGCAGTGGAGCAACAGCAGCGGAGCAACAGCACTGACGCAGCGGAAATGGTCCCCGGTATCATCGACAAAGGCCAGGTAACACAGGCGATGGTATGTCTGTCCTTTCTGTCGGCGTGTGCCTACTCAGCGTTGTATATGATGCTGGGAACCGTATTCAACCGCCGTGCAATGGTTCTCTGCGTTGCGTACACGGCAGCCGTCGAATTATTTCTGGGCTTTTTCCCGGCTGTCATCAACCGCTTCACCATTCAATACCGCCTCCGCAGTCTATTGTTTGAATGGACACCACAAAGTGAACAGTTTCGCAGATTGGATCTGGTAGATCTGGTTGCCTCGGACGAATCTGCATTCACTCAGATCATGTGGCTGATGTCCTGGATTGCTTTGTTCCTTGCCATTGCATTGGTTTCGGTACAGGTTCGGGAATTCACGTCCGCATCAGAAACGGATGTATAAACGGCTGCATGTCTTTGCGAATCCGGCGCCGTGACTTCGCCACTGATGCCGTTAGAATTCAACTTCCAGCAGCGTGACTTCCGGACAGCAATTCAGCCGCAACGCTTCCTGGCCACTAAGCCCGCGCGACACATGCATCAGCATTTGCCGGTAACGATACGTGCCGCCCGCGTACTTGACTCCGTATTTGCTGGGTGCGTAAACGGGACCGATCACCGGCAGCACGACTTGTCCACCGTGGTTGTGTCCACACAGCATCAGGTCAAACTGCTGCCGCTGAGCATAGTCCCGCTGATCAGGCGAATGGCTCAGTAGAATCCGCAAATCCTCGCTCGCAGACTCAGGCACCCCGGGGTTGGTGCCAATCCACGGCGCTTCCGTGCCGGCCAGCAGTACGGTCGCATCTCCAATGGAAACTGTTCTATGCTGTCCCCCCATATCCACCCAGCCGGTTTCGATCAGCCCCCTTCGAATTCGTGAATGATTCAGGTGCCAGTCATGATTTCCCAGAATCGAATACCCTGGTGCGACGGTGACCAGCCGTGAAAACATCTCTGACGCCCATGGTAACAAAGCCTCATTATCTAACAGATCACCGGTAAACACAAAGATGTCGGGTTGCAGTTCACACAGCCGATCTGTCGCAAATTCAAAATAATGTCGCCCCGGGTAGCCCGTAAAATGAGTATCAGAAAAGTGAGCGACCTTGATTTTTCGTGATTCATGCCCGTGCCGAGCCGGTCGTTCCGTCAAACACAGCCACTTGCGAGTGACCTCAAGTCGGTGAACTTCGTTCTTTGGAAATCTCGCCAGCAGTGGCACCCTGTTCCCCTGAGCCAAGTCTCCCGTCGACGTCCCGGCCTCCTTTCCCGGGACATCAAAGTGCACGGATGTCGCCTTGTGCAGTTCGACCGGAGCACGTCGGACCTGCCACCGAACCACAGACCACGTGAATGGAACCAGTCCACTCAAAGCTAACAATAAAGTGCCCTGACGAACCGCAGAAAACTCTGTCACGCTGCCGCCACGCAGCAGTCCCGAATCTGCCCAGCCCAGAAACCAGAAGGCAACCGGCGGAAACAGAAGAATTCCGGCGTCGTGAACTTTGCGAACGTACCTCAGAGAATCCGCGTGATAGCGGAGCGAATGCGTACGATTCACAAAGATTGCCCACCATGCGGAATTGCCGATGCACGCCAGCAACAGCAATGCAATCCCTGCATAAAAATTCATAACGCCCTTTCACGCGGAGTCTATACAACCAATCCTCTGAGTTTTAACAATTCCAGGAGCGATTGCGGAGCTAGTCTCACAGATAACGGTCCCCGTCCTGAAACCGGCTTTGTTGGCTAATCGATGACTTAAGGAGCTGACCGAATCGAATTTCGGGCCTACACTGATGCTTTGTCAAAGCCAGAATGTATGTTTGAATCCACCACCAGCCTGCCTTCACGTTCGCCCGACATCGAAGCAAAGACGCCGAAACCCCATTATCGCCGGTTTTCTGACCGATCCCTCAATTAATAAAGAACCATGATGAAACCACAATTCGCCGCTCTGACATGTGTCCTGTTCTCTTGCCTGTCTGGATGCTCTGAAATTGGACCGGGAAAGCCCGCTGCAGCCAGCGAAATTTCCAACACACATTGCCCCATCATGGGAGGTGAAATCGACGGCCAGACGTTTGTTGAATGGAATGGTCAGAGAGTCGGCTTTTGCTGCCCTCCCTGTATTGACGACTGGAATGACATGGCAGACACGGAGCGAACTGAAAAACTGACCGGGGCCGCGGCAAATACGGGATCGTCTCACGGTCACGAGGACCACGATCATCCAACTGATGAAGAACGTAGCGATCAGGAACATGCCAACCCGGACGAAAGCTCCGCCTCTCAGAGTCAGGAGAACGTCGCCACAGAAGCCGATTAGTTAACAACCCACGGTTCAAAAGAACAACAGAAACCGTCGCAGCCAGGCTTCGCGGGTGATGCTGTGCTGCACGGCAGGCGAATCTACTTCGTCAACCCGAAGTTCCTGGCATGGAACGTCATGATCTCAAAGCCGCGTTTGTCGTAAATCTGTCCGGCGCTGTGCGCCGCGTCTTTGACAACGAGCTTCTGATAGGGGATCTTCAGTGTGTCCAGGAAATCCATATACGCCAGGTTGTTTTCATAGTTGAAACCTTTTGTGCCAACATGGATCAGAATTGGCAGCGACGGTGAGGGATTCTTCGCATACTCCCGGGCTCGATCATAGGTATTCTGCCCTGCGGCAAAAATCAGCGTATCGTTCTCCCGCCCGTTCTCTTCCGAAATTCTCTTTTCCGTAGCGTGACCCGCTCCGCCGGGGGCCGCGCTCCCGAACAGCTCCGGATACCGGAACATAATCCTGGTTGTTCCTCGGCCGCCCTGGGAAAATCCCTCAATGCCACGACCTTCGCGGCCGTTGACTGTTCGCCAGGTGCTGTCAATGTGAGGAATAAGTTCCTTAACAAACACGTCCTCACCCATCGCGTTGCTGCGATCTGGCATGTTGTAATGACTGACCGGGCCACCATTGACAAACACATAGATCACGGGCGGAACACTTCCCTGCTCTATCAGCCGATGAATGCGACTGACAAGTTTGACACTCTTAATCTCACTTCCCGGCCGACCTCCATGGAGGTAATAGATGACCGGATACCGTTTGCTGGCGAACGCTGCTCTGGAGTACTCCGACGGCGTGTAAATGCAGTAACCGACATCGATGTCCATGCTGGGGCTGCGAAACGTTGCGTGGCGAACTCCGGGCAACTTCTTCTTTAACGGGTTAACCCAGCGAAACGGAGCAGGTTGCTTCTTCTCTGACGTACTGTCGGGGTTCGCCTTCTGGTTCGAACCAGCCGTCGTCTGAGCCATAATGGGCTGTGCAGAAAACGTGAATGCTGGCGCACAGGCAACAGCGGCCAGAATCAGACAACGGCAACTTAACATTTCTTGTATTCCGTTTCTGAAACAAAACAGCCGACGGCATTACGGTCGGCTGCGGGACTAATCTTCCAGTTCAACGTTCCAGTACGCGTCACTGACGAATTTCGACCAGCTTTCCAGCCGCACACCGTGACGCGCATAAGACGGATTCCACAGGGGACGGACCGGGTTGCGTTTCAGCGGCATGGCAGCTCGCTCGGGAGTTCGGTTAGCCTTGCGATGATTGCATTCCACACAGGCCAGAACACAGTTCTTCCAGCTGGACATACCCTTCTGTGACCGAGGGACAACGTGGTCGATCGTCAGTTCCTCGCTGCCAGGTCTGCAGCCGCAGTATTGACACGTGAAGTTGTCGCGTTTGAACACGTTGCGGCGGCTGAAGGCAACGACATTCGTGGGCAGTCGATCATACTTCGTCAGCGTGACAACTTCCGGAACCCGCAAACGCAGCCACTGGGTCTGAATGAATGCTTCGCCTTCAGCAGGCTGCACCAGTGACCAGTCGTGCCAGTCGTATTGCTGGAAGTCCGCAGGATCCACGATGCGGGCGGAATCATTCCACACCTTGACCAGAGACCGCGAAACCGTTGCCACTCCGACGGGCTGCCAGTTGCGGTTTAAAACAAGCGTTGGTCGTTGAAGAACAGAAGTAACCACTAATCGTTGCCCTTCCGATAACAGTGTTCGGCCGCCCTCAGATGTAATCACCTTTGACAGCCCTTGTCATGGGCCGGCCCAGCGGTCGGGCAGAAGGTAGCCTGAGGGGAATCGAGCCCCCACTTTCGGCTCCACAAGCCGACGTGCAGCAACACTACACTACAGACTGCACAACAATGATGCCACCCAGCCTGAGATGCGCCAGGAAACATTAGTCCGCACTCCGTTGCCGAATAGCATGGCAGCAAGCTGCCCGCGACCGTAGGACACGTGTTATCGCGACTGGTTCGTCTTCCGCACGTGTCATTCCGACGACCCCGCAGATGCAGCAGTCAGGCATAACAATGATTCTGCAATAACAGCAGCAGCGTTCTCTGGCGCCATTCCGCGAGCGGCTGTCTCCATGGCCACACGCGGAACACCAGCCGTGACAGTCGTTCTGGCAGCGTCACTGGATACCTTTGGCATATCCTCAGAGTCCGCACCGGCCCCGCAGAGCTGATTCTTGCATGTCAGCAGGCGATCAAGTTGCTGACTCAGCAGCAACGATGCATTCGAATCTGTCTCCGCGATAACCACAGCCGCTCCCGACGATTCTAAACATTCGGCATTGCGAAGCTGATGCTGATCGGCGGAACCCGGCAGTGGAAACAGAACCGACGCTTTTCCGCTGGCGGCAATTTCCGCCAGGGCGACAGCACCGGATCGACTGATGACCAGGGTCGCAGACGCAAGTCGTCGGGGCATATCATCAATGAAGGCGCAGACGTCAGCCGGAATACCCGCCCGGGCGTAAGCCTGCTGAACGCGGTCTACGTCGCCGCTTCCCGTCTGGTGCACCACCTGCAGGGGCCGGCCAGCCCCATGGGAATCGCCATTCGTCAACGCGTCCAGCACTATTGAATTCAGCCGAACCGCTCCCTGGCTCCCGCCCAGAACCAGCAGGCAGGATGCCTCACTACTCGTGTCCGACTGTGACTGAGTGCCGACTTCGTCGCCACGAAAAGAACGACGCAGTGGAACACCGACTTCAACAACTTCGGTTTGCCAGCGATCCTGCCACTTTGATTCCAGCGGCCAGCCGGTGAAAGTTCGCACCGCCAGACGACGCAGCCATTGATTGGCACGCCCGGGGATCGTGTTCTGTTCCAGCAGGACAATCGGAACTCTGTTCCCCCATCCGGCGACCACTCCTGCAATAGACGCGAAGCCACCCAGCCCGACCACGATGTTCGGTGGCACCTGTTGAAACCGACGTCTGCACTGAAAAGCCGCACGCACAGTTTTCAGAGCAAAGGAAACTCGACCCGCAGAACTGCGCAATGGCAGAATCATCTGTTCGAATGATTCGGGCGGTAAACCGCTGGCGGCGATGATCTGATGGTCGATGGCCCGGTCGCTGGTCACGAAAAGAAAACGAATGTCGGGATTCGCGTCCAGCAACTCCTGGGCGATGGCGATCGCAGGAAACAGGTGACCTCCCGACCCGCCGCCGCAGAAGGCGATTTGCTGCAACTGGTTCATACGAGTGACCGTCTACAAGTCACAGTATTCGCTGACACCGTCTGCAGAAATCACAAGCAGACGGCTGGTCAGTGGATGGTGCATGGATTGATAGTCCTGAATGACACGCTGTTGCACATCCGACACCAGACCAGGATGATTCAATGACACGGCGACGAAAAAATCACGGTTCGGCACACCGACCGCCACCTCAGCCCCCAGCAGTTTCCGCAGTCGGCCGTGAAGTTCAGTCCCAAGCAGACGGACACTGTTGTAAGCATTCGGACTCACCGGTACCAGCATGCGAGCATCATCATCCTCACCAATCACCGTGACCTCCAACGGATTGTCGCAAGCAAAGGTGTTGAGATTGGCCATCGCCAGTGCCTGAAGTTCAGCCTCAGACATTTGCCACGCCTGCAGCATTCGGTGATGAACGAAACGATACGTCTCGTCCTGGTCCAGGACGAACATGACTGACAGCCCGCATACCCATGGCAACCTCACGAAATCCTTCAGTGTCGTCTCTGCCTCAGATTCGGGATACAGCATTGGCATCACGCGTCTGGAGACTTCCTCAAGTGGAGGCATCAGCTGATCAGGACCCCATTCCTGAAGTCGTACCACCGTGGTCAGGCCCGGCAGCACAATCTGTTTGAAGTTATCCGGCTGCTGCAAATAGGAACGGTAGAAATTAGTAAGATTAATTTCCGAATCCTCGATCTTCAGCCCAAAGCTGCCGACGGAGTTTATTTCCAGCAGTGGGTAGTACTTCCGACCGAGTTCAACGACGTCAGTACGAAAAACCTCCGGCGGATTCGCCAGCACTTCAGCGAATTCTATGGACATCAGCGTCCGCTCACAGATTGCCACTGTCTCTGCATCAAGCGCGGCGCCCCCGCGTGACTGCAGGCTGGCGACAACCATGATCTGTTTGTGTTCCAAAACCCAGAGTCGCCAGTCATACGTGCTGGTTCTGCGAAACACCCGCTGCCACAACGAACCGCGGCACCGGTGGCGAGACATTCCTTTCCAGGCTCTGCCCCTGCTGCCCAGTGGCAGTGCATCCACCACGTCACTGCTGATCACCACGGGAAACAGTGTCTCTGCCTCAAATGATGCAACATTCGTTTCCGGCTCAGACTCGTCGATCCACGCAGCGTACAGCGTCATCGTCCATTCCGGAACCCGGGCGGCGGCCGACAATTCGCCGTCCGACGGATGATTCCCGGCAGCTCGGAATTCAATGAATGACTCCGTCTGTTGCACCTCCAGCTCAATGGGACACACAAGGGAAAACCAATTGGCCGGTCCGCGAAATAAGGTATCGCCGTCTGAAAATTTCGAATTGGAATCAGACGGGTCAGTCATTGGATAAAACACGAACTGTTGAGTTTGACGACATGATCTCAGCTGCAAAGAACAAAAGCGACTGTTCGGCCACGACAGACTCTTCAGGCTTCAGCTCATCGCAGATGATAACAGACCCGAGCCGTGGCACAGCCTGAGCGCCACCTTCCGGAAAGGAGAAAATGCAAGACCTGACAATTGCCTTTTCTTCGGCGGTCAACAACGGATCGTCAACAGCCACAAGCCTCGAATACGCCGGGAAGCTTCCCCGTGCCGGACTGTGTTGCGGCCCGCACTCCTTCCGATACGATGCACCCCGGACGGTGATGCTACGATACAGACTCGGCCGGGGCAAAGGGTGAAGAACATTTCCGGGAAATCAGTTGCCCGCCACGCTGTATCTGCTCCGATAAACGACCCACACCGGTCGCAATAACCCGCGCGCCCGGTGAACTATCCTTCGACCACACTGATGACGAGTCACTCATGAAACTGGGAATTCTCGGCGGCACGTTCGATCCGGTGCACTATGGACATTTGGTCCTTGCCGACACCTGTCGAAACCAGCTGTCACTTAATCAGGTGCGTCTTCTTCCAGCGGGAACACCGCCACACAAAGCGGCACTGAAAATCACGGATGGGCATTCCCGCGCCGACATGCTGCAACTGGCGGTTTCGGGATATCCGGAATTTGTCGTGGATCGCCGGGAAATTAAACACAAGGGCCCGTCGTTCACTGTCAACACGCTGACAGCTTTCCGCAACGAATCTCCTGACGCAGAACTATTCTTCCTGATGGGCGCCGATTCACTGCGTGACCTTCCCACATGGAAAGACCCCGAGCGCATTCTCCAACTGGCAAACGTTGTGGCCGTCAACCGTCCGGGATTGCCGGAACTTACGCATACGCAGGTCATCCAATGGGTTGGTGAAGACCTCGCCAGGCAGGTCAGAACTGTGTCTGTGCCAGGAACGAATATTTCCGCCACGGACCTGCGTCAACGAGCCCGCGACGGAACAGGACTGCGCTTTCTTGTACCACGGGCCGTCGAAGCGTACATCGACGAACATGGGATCTATTCCTGACAACGTTCCCACAAAGCCACGTCGTGAATTTCATGATCACTCAGCCTTCACCGGCAGCGGCACCTGTGCTGGCGACATCAGATAGGCGATCAGATTCTGAATCTGCTGATCACTCAGCACGTTCAGCAGTTTGTCCGGCATCATAGAAACAGGCGCTTCCTTCATCTCGTCAATCTCCGTACGCTGAATCACGATCTGCTCGGTCGCTGTCTGCAGCGTCAGCGTTTTTTCCGTGCGCCCCAGCACGATGCCATTGATTACGCGCCCGTCTTCCAGCAGCACGACGGACAGTTTGAAGTTCTTTGACACAGTCGCGCTGGGGTCGACGATATTTTCCAGCAGGTAATTCAGATTGTTTCGCTGGGCACCAGTCAGGTCCGGGGCAATCTTCTTCCCTTCACCGAATAAAGTGTGACAATTTGCACACGCTTGACTGAACAGCAGTCGTCCCGCCGCAGCGTCGGCCGCCGCCACAGTCTCTGAGGTCAGCATTCTTCGGAGTTTGGCAATGTGAGACGTCTTTTCTTTGGACTGTTCAGCCAGTTCGGGCCACATGCTGGCGACACGTTCGCTGAGGTGGGCGTCACCGGAATTCTGCATCTGGCGCAGCTGAAAGGCCGAAACGTGGGAACGGTCAATATTCCCTTCCGCCACAGCATCCAGCAGAACGTCGGCAAAGCGGGGACGCGACACAAGTGTGGTAATCGCCGCCTGCCTGGCGGTCAGATTAAACCCACCGAACTTCGAAACAAGCAAACCTGGCGTTTCTTCGTGGCCGAAGGCAGCCAGGCCACTGATTGCGTCTCGTGACATATCGCGGTCGCCCAGCAGATTCTGCAGCAGTTGCACGACGTCCCTGTCACGTGCCAGGACCAGTGCACGAATTGCGGCGCGGCGTTCCGGCAGGGCAGAGTCGCGATCGGCCGCAATCGCCCGTATTTCCTCCAGCGCACGACCGTCTCCGAACACCAGAGAAAGCTCGCGATTTAATCTCCGGACCTCTGCGACTCCGTTGTTCAAATTAGCCGCCGAGAATGCATCCCAGCCTTTGACCGGCGTTGTTTTGCGCCAACCTCGCAGCGCTTCCGCCATACCCCGCAGGACGTCGACGACGACTGATGAATCCCCCTCCTGGTTCGTCACTCGCTGCACCAGGCGGGCGATGACGTCCGGTTGGCGTTCAATTTCCAGCGTAATGCGACGTGCAATGTATTCGCGTACAATAGGCAATCGACAGGACATCACCATTTCAATGGCCTGATCACTGTTAGCCAGAATTGCAGGTTCGACTCCGTACCACACCATCAGCGGCAGCACTCGGTCAGCGGCATATTCTTTGTGACTGCCCAGCGCCAGTGCAATCGGCCACCGATCTTCATACCGCAGACGCTGCAATGCGGAGGCCAGCCACGTCAGAACCAGCCCGGAGTCATCGCCCTGAGCCATGGACTGAAACGTCTCCAGTACGGATGGCGGCGGTTTACCATCTTCCACAAGCAACTGAATG
>Ga0315316_10003540_pt1 | contig 11324 bp, 9 predicted proteins | sample M160m3416metaG_FD_203702 | JGI IMG/M metagenome (GOLD analysis project Ga0315316, IMG submission 203702) | Ammonia-oxidizing marine archaeal communities from Monterey Bay, California, United States - M1 60m 3416 | ecosystem: Environmental > Aquatic > Marine > Intertidal zone | place: USA... | reverse complement strand
TTCCTCGCAGGACAGGTAGAGCAACTCGGATCTGGCGATATGTCATCTTTTGCGTTCCCACCCGCACCTGAACCGGTTCAGTCCGAGGCGTGGCTGCGAGATACTGCCGAGAAGCGCGGAGATGATTTGCTGTTTGGTGGCGTCGTGAACCTGAGCGACGTAACTTCGTTGATGGAAGTGGTGGCGGGTATTTCTGCCGAGTACGCAGAGCAGTACGACGAGAAATCTGCGATCGTTAGCAATGTGTCGGAAAAAGTTGAAGGTGAAATGTCATCGGAGACGGGGAGCATGCCAAGTTCTCCCCCAGTGGATGCAGACGTTAACGACGTGATGTACAGCATGATGTCGGAACCAGATTTGCTTACAGAGCTAACAAAATTAATGGGCAGATTCCAGTACGAATCTACTGGCGGAGATTCCGTCGGAGCGCGCGAGAGCGAGGCGAAGATTCGCTCAATAGCGAAACACGTGCCAGAAAACCGTCGAATTGATCTTCTGATTGAAGCAGCTACAGAGGGCAGTGAGAACTCTGCAAAAAAAGCCCAGTTGTACCTTGATCGTGCATTTGCTATGTACCGCGAGGACTACACACGCGTGCACACGATCGAGCAAGAAATTCAGTCGCTCACGACCGACTAGGAAGTTAGTTCAATACGGACTTGAGTTGATCGGTCGTGACGTTTCCGCCGCTGGCGATGAGTACCACTCTTTTTCCCTGAATTTGGTCTTTCATATCGATAGCCGCCGCCAGTGACGCTGCACCTGCGTGTTCGACTAAAGTTCGAGTTGCTTGGACATACGTTTTAATCGCCGAACTGATGTCTGAATCATCAACGAGTACGAACTCTTTGAGTCTCTTCCGCAAGATTTCAATCGTGAATGAATATGCGGATTCTGTTGCCAGTCCCTCGGCTACTGTCGACATTGGGTAGGTTTCGATCGTGCCAGTTTTCCACGCATGATACGCTGCAGGTGCATTTGCAGATTGAACACCGATCACGCGTGTTAATGGCGAAACACCATCGCTGACAATGCACACTCCTGAAGCGCCAGATCCGGCTCCGATTGGAGCAAATATTACGTCGATGTCCTTCAGATCATCGTGAATTTCTGCTGTATAGGTGGCAACTCCGGCGATCAGTGCTGGTTCGTTGGCTGCGTGAACGAATCTCAGGCCGTCTCGTTCGGCAAGAAGTTCGGCATGCTCTCGAGACCTTTCGAAGACATCTCCATGGAAAACTACGTTTGCTCCCATCGAAGCGATTGATGCCGATTTCGCTGAGTTCGCCCCTTCAGGAAGCACAACTGTGCAAGCGGCATCGAAAGCGCGTGCTGCGTATGCTATCGATTGGCCATGGTTTCCTGAAGAAGCCGTAACGAATCCCCGGTCACGATCTTGTTGCGAGGTTTGCGAGACGAGGTTGATTCCTCCTCGCACTTTAAAAGCCCCAAGCAATTGAAAATTCTCGTGTTTCACCCACACGTCTGCATCGAGTAGTTCCGATAGCACCGGATAGCGTCGGATTGGTGTATGGGTGACGTAGTTCTTGATCGTAGAACGAGCGGTTTGAACGTCTTGAAGAGTTGGTTCGATCAAATTGGTGGAATCAGTCATTTATAGGGGCTCTGTAAGGTCAAGAAATAAGATTCAGTGAAGAGTACAAGACAACTCGCGTGGATGAGTGATTAGAATTTCCTCAGACAGGCAAGCGAATCGGCAATTACAGGAGTAACCTTCGAAAATAAGCGCGCCGCCGGAGGGCGCCGATTTCGTTCCGAGAACAATTTGGAAGTCCAAGAACCTACAGATCAACGTACTGGGCAAACTGATACACCTCAGCAAAGGCCGGTTAGCGCGCCTCGATTTGGAGTCATTGGTCGATCATTCTTCCATACCTTTGAAGCTGTAATCACTAACCGAGATTTTCGAATGCTCTGGTTCGGCATGGTGCTTTCCATGGGTGGATTCCAGATGCAGATGGTTGCTCGTGGAATTCTCGTTTACAACATGACTGACAATGCGTTCATTACGGGTATTGTCGGCATGGGTTTCGCCCCTAGTCTTCTTGTCGTATCGCTTTATGGTGGTGTGCTTGGCGATCGTGTTGAGCGGCGTGTACTAATCCAAGGGTCTCAGGCTGCCAACGGAATTCTTGCTGGAATTGTGGCTATATTGATGTTCACCGGCAGTCTCGCTTGGGGACATTTATTTGCGGTTTCGGTAGCTCAAGGGGCGATGTTCGCGCTTCAGATGCCAGCTCGGCAGGCAGCTATCCCATCGTTGGTTGGTAAAGATCAGTTGCCGAACGCATTCGCTCTGAATGCCATGGCGATGAGCATGATGACGCTGTTTGCACCGGCGTTGGCAGGAGTGCTATACGAAGTCGTTGGGCCTGAGAATGTTTACGTTCTAGTTTGTGCAGTGATGCTGAGCGCCGTGATATTTACGTCTCTTGTACCGAAAATGCCTCCTCCTCCGATCACGGACAAACAGTCGGTTATAGAAAACATCATTGGCGGGTTCAAATATATTGGTCGAAACAAACTCGTGTTGAACTTGATGATCTATAGCGTGATCGTGGCATTACTGTCTATGCCGTTCCGAATGCTGGTTCAGGTGTACGCAAAAGACGTTTATGGTTCGGATGCCTCGGAAGTTGGTGTTCTTTTAACCGCACTTGGGCTAGGTGGGTTGGTAGGAACGATTTCTATCGCCAATCTTCGTAAAGGGCACCGGAGGGGTTGGATCGTTTTGCTCGGCGCAATTGTTGCGAGTGCTTCACTTGGGTTGATGGTGAGTGTACCTGTATATGCTGCTGGAATATTAGGGATGGTAGGTATGGGACTAGCTGAGCAGGCACGATGGGCACTCGGGCAAAGTCTTATGATGGAAAACACAACGGATGAGTATCGAGCGCGGGTGATGAGCGTGCTCATGATGACTTTCGGACTTATGCCTCTGGGAATGCTGCCACTAGGGTGGGCGATCAAAGAATTTGGTGCTCGACCATCAGTTGGCGTGATATCGATTGTATTGCTCGTATTTGCGCTGTTATCGATTGTGCTTATGCCAAGGCTCCGAAGAGCCCTTTAATCTATTCATCACGGAAGAATGTCGCGCTTGTCCCGGTTCGCTAATCTTGCTTTGTTCTTGCACCAATCACGAGAATTGCCGTAACACTTGTCAGAATCTAAACCGAAATTAGCCGGAAACCCTGGCGAGTCAAAAGTCGCGTCAAGGCAGAATCGGGTGTTGGCAAGAACGTTCTCTTCGCTAGGTCAATCCGGTTTTCGGCATCTTTGGTTTGGAATGCTGTTGCTGATGGCGGCGGTAAACATTCAGATGCTCGCTCGCGGCTACCTAACATGGGAGCTAACTAAATCTCCAATTGCTGTCGTCGTCGTTGGTGCAGGGTTTGCACCTCCGATATTACTTTTGTCTTTGTATGGCGGCGCAGTCGCAGATCGCGTTTCTCGCAAAAAGATTATCCAGTTCGGTCAAATTGGTATGTTCGTCATCACGTTGATTGTGGCCGTTTCGATCTCGACAGAAACTATTACTGTTTACCATCTCACTGCGGCCTCTATTGCTCAGGGCACGATCTGGGCATTTCTTATGCCTGCACGCCAAGCGATCATCGGCCAGCTAGTCGACGAAGAGCACCTGACCAACGCAGTTGCCTTGAACGCCTCAGGGATGTCGTTGATGACTGTCGCTGCCCCCGGTATAGGTGGGTTGATTTACGGTTTGGCCGGACCTGCCGCCACCTACTACGTTATGGCTGGACTAACCGTTGTTGCATTCGTACTAACCAACTGGGTGCCTGGAATGGCTCCTGTCGCAACGGGTAAGCGCCGAATGTGGGGCGACATAAAAGAAGGACTCGTCTACACGAGGAAAAACAGAACCGTGCTAGTGCTTCTGCTAGTTGCGCTAAGTACTGCGTTGTTGGCGATGCCGTTCAGAACGTTGTTGCCTGTCCAAATTGAAGAAGTCTTCAAGTTGGAAGTCGAGGCTTTGGGTTTGTTGCTCAGCATGATCGGTGTTGGTGCTTTGATAGGTTCGCTGGTAATTGCAGGGTTGTCGAAGAACAGTCATCGCGGCTGGGTACTGTTGATAACTAGCATGCTTTCGGGCGTTGCCATTCTCCTTGCAGCTGCCACGACGTCTTACACCGTTGCGGTCGTAATCATGGTGATCCTTGGACTGGGTGATTCGGGGCGTCGATCCCTCAACTCTTCCCTTATCATGGAGCAAACTGACGACGAGCACCGTGGTCGAGTTATGGGCGTTTATATGATGAATTTTGGTTTGATCCCGCTCGGTGCGATCCCACTGGGTTTCATCACGGCATCGTTCGATGTTAGAATCGCGTTTGCATTTGCTGGCGGTGGTCTACTCCTAGCTGCGATCGGCTATACGCTCTTCACAGACCGCGTACGTAAGCTGTAATTGTGTGTGATGTTGAATTTTAGGACTCACTAAGAGCTGGGCGGCACGTAAACTTCACACTTCAGAACAAACGAAGTGTTCGAAGTGGAATTTAACCACCGACTCGAACGAGAATGACCCGCAGATGCCAATTCATGTTTTAAGTGATGATCTTGCTTCTCGCATCGCAGCGGGTGAAGTAATCGAACGTCCCGCATCAGTTGTGAAAGAACTGGTGGAAAATTCACTCGACGCTAATTCAACCCGTGTCGATGTTTACATAGTTGGTGGCGGATCCCAATCAATAACAGTGGTCGACAACGGTCACGGCATACCCGCAAATGAATTAGCAATTGCATTTGAGCGATTTGCTACTTCTAAGATTGATGAGGCTTCCGATCTGATCTCGATTGGAACTCTGGGATTTCGTGGTGAAGCGCTACCTTCCATCTCTTCGGTAGCGCGGGTGGAAGCCATATCTAAGCATGCAGAATGCGATGCTGGGGCGCGATACCTAGTGGACTTCGGTAAATCGAATGGTATCGAACTGGCTGGTGTGCCTCAGGGAACTAGAATCGAGGTTTCTGGGCTTTTCTCCAACGTCCCTGCTAGGCTGAAATTTCTTGGTTCTGCTGGTCGTGAACTAAGCCGTATTCAATCGATGCTGGCATCACTGGCACTCATTAACCCGGATGTGGCGTTCAGTCTGACTTCCGATGGTAGAGAGAGATTACGTACGATCGGTTCAGGGAAACTCATCGATGCCGTCTCGGGCGTGTACGGTGCCAACGTTGCCGAGCAGATGCTCGAACTGGAACCGGGTGACCCTGCTGCATTCTCTGTTGATGGGTTGGTAAGTTCACCTTCTCTCAATCGATCGAATCGAACCTATATGACGATCTCAGTTAATGGACGATTGATTCAATCCCGTCGGCTTTCTTACGCCATAGAGCAGGCTTGCTACGGTTTCCTTCCAGAACGCCGATTTCCAATTGCAGTAGCAAGAATTCAGACTCCTCTAGGCGACGTCGATGCGAATGTCCATCCCGCAAAAGCCGAAGTACGTTTTCTCAAAGAAGATCTCGTCTACTCGGTGGTGCAAAGGGCAATTAGAGGCGTACTTTCCGCTTCCACACCAGTGCACCAACTTGGGGCAGGACGTGCAGCTGGATCGATAGGATTATTGCGCACAGCCGGCTCGGCATCGAACCTTGGTATTCAGAGTGTGTCAGTCTACGATCGATCTGCTTCGGCAGTATCCGCTCATTGGCCAGATCCGTCATTAATTAATGAGCAACCTCGGCTACCTGAAACCTCGACGGAAGTAGGACCTGAGTCTAGCGATCGATCCGTTTCAACCAATACCCATAAGGAAACTCTTCCCGTACTTCGGGTAATTGGTCAAGCTCACGAAACATACATTCTCGCTGAAGGGCCAGATGGTGTTTATCTCGTCGATCAACATGCTGCCCATGAGCGTGTCATGTTCGAGCGAATTAGAGATCGATTCGACAAAAATTCTTCCGAGTTACAGCCGTTACTAGAACCAGCCACCGTAGATCTCGCTCCAGGTGCGATGACAACAGTTCAGGAGAATCTGGAAGACCTGAACAGGGCAGGTTGGGGTATCGAAGAGTTTGGTGCTAATAGTCTCATCGTTAGAAGCGTGCCAGCCGCTCTAGCGACACGTGCCAGTGGCGACGGTTCTGGACAGGTATTTCTGGGTGTTTTAGACGAACTCCGTGAAGGTGGGTCTGGCGAAACATGGCGCAATAGACTGTTGGCAACGATTGCTTGTCATTCATCGGTCAGGGCAGGGCAAATTCTTTCTATAGATGAATGCAAAGATCTGATCCGACAGCTTGAGCAAGTTCAGCGACCGAACACATGTCCCCACGGCCGACCTACCGTGATTCACCTCAACATCAACGACCTTGAAAGGGAATTCAAACGTAGGTAGCGCACAATCTATAGCGAAGCGCAGTTATAACAGCGGTACGCCAGCCACTGGGTGCCTGAATTCGTACACTGAGTTTTGGGCAGCGCCGCATACATAAACGGTTTTCATATCTTCGCCGCCGAAAGCCAAGTTCGCCGGAGCCCAATCTGGAACGTGGTACAGATCGATCAATTCGCCGGCTGATGACAGGTAGGCTATCGCCCTAATACCGGGGAGTGATTGCAAAATGTTACCGTCAACATCGACTGCCAAACCGTCAGGATTACCTGGTTCTCTGAATCGACGGATCAAAACTTGGTCAAGTAGTTGGCCAGTTACGTCTATGGTGAAAGCAATCAGACGTTGCGCCCGGCTTTCTGAAACGTAAACATGATTGCCTTCGGGAGATACCGCTATACCGTTCGGGTACGCTAATTCATTCGCGAAAGCGCTGACTTTCCCGTCAGGTGTAACTCGGTAGACAGGACTGATTGCAGGATCGGGGTGAGGACGGCGAATTGGATCCGTGAATAGTAGATCACCGTTTGGGAGGAAGCAAAGATCGTTCGGTCCCCCAAAATTGGTACCTTCATAGTCTTCGACAAAGACTTCAGTTTTGCCGGCGTTATCGATTTTCAGAATGGCTTTTAGTGCAGCGTCGGCTACGAACATATCGCCTAAGGAATTGAACACGAGCCCATTCGGGCGCCCACCGGTGTGAGCGACCTCTTTAATGTCGCCATCTGTCGATACGCGAAATATTGCCCCATCTTCGGCACTAACCAAGTGGAGCCGACCCTCTGAATCGATAGCTGGTCCTTCGGGACCAAGGACGTCTGAGGCGAGTATGCGAAAGTCAGGGGGGATGTTTGTTAGATCAATAGTCATCGTTTTACAGAAAAGATTATTCCTCGCCCAGTCGAGGTACAACCACCCTGACATGGTTATTTATGGTGAGTGATATTGCTGCTGCCTCATATCAGCGGTAAACTGAGCACATACAAACCGACTGGCCAGTCGGTTATAAGCCGCCCTAGACGATTCAATACCATTGTCAGAATCTTCAACTCTGCAACGAACCCAAACTCGAGAACGAATTCTCGAAGCTGCTGAAACAGTCTTCTCAGACAATGGTTACCACGATGCTCTTGTTGACGAGATCGGCAAGAAAACGTCGATCTCCAAAGGTGGCCTTTATTTCCATTTCCCAAGCAAGGAAGACCTATTCTTCGCCGTGATGGATCGCTTGGCGAACAAATTGGTAAAGCGCGCTGAAAAAGCCGCTCACAGGGGCAATTCACCGCTTGAATCTGCTGAATCTGCGCTTGATGCAGTTTTATCTGCACTATCAGCACAAAAACGACTTGCTCGGTTATTGATGACTCAGGGCTACAGTATGGGCAATGCTTTTGAGTCGAAGCGATCGGAAATCTTCGATCGATTCGCAATCGTGATTAGCCAAAATCTTGACCAAGCGAAATCAGATGGCCAGATTTCGGATATCAATACCGATTTGGCTGCACGCGTTTGGATAGGTGCCGTCAACGAAACAGTGGTTCATTGGCTGTTCTCTGATGGTCCGACCCCAAAAGAATTAGCGTCTGATTTGAGACGACTATTGTTGGCTTCAGTTCAAATTAGCGATTCATCGAATAATCGTAAGAACGCCAATCAATGACTGAATCAATAATCTTTGGCTGGCGACGTTTAATGTTGTTTTTAGAATCGATCAAGTTCGGACACTCGGTGTTTGCGCTTCCATTTGCAATTCTTTCTGCATTTTTGTCCGCCAGCGGAACACCAGCGTGGTCTGGTCTGCTGTGGGTTCTAGTGGCGATGGTCGGTATGCGCACGTTTGGTATGGCGGCTAATCGATTGATCGATGCAGAGATCGATGCCCGAAACCCTCGAACCGCAAACCGGGCAATCCCTGTTGGAACGATCAGTCGACGGGCTATGATCGGCTATATGGTCGTCGCTGGACTGGTTTTCGTCGGGGCTACATCGCGTCTTGATCCTATTACATGGACGCTTGCTCCTGTTCCAATGGCAGTGATGATTGGCTATCCGTATTTAAAACGGTTTACTTGGCTGGCTCACTTTGGAATGGGCGCTGTATACCTGATAGTTCCCCCGGCGGTGTCTCTAGCACTTACAGGTACGTTGCCATTCGGTTTCATCGTGATTGGCATCGGATCAATGGCGTGGGTCGCTGGATTCGATGTCCTTTATGCCACATCAGATTTCAAGGTTGATCGCGAACAGGGGCTTCACTCGATTCCAGCGAAGTTTGGCATATCTAATGCTCTGATAATTTCACGTCTACTTCATACATCAACAGTGATCCTGCTGGCAATTGCTGGCGTAGTACTAGGAGCAAGTACTCTCTATGCAATCGGAGTTCTTGCCGTGGGAGTGCTACTTGCTTACGAGCAATCGCTTGTGTCTTCTAAAGATTTATCGAAACTGAATATGGCCTTCTTCACAATGAACGGGGTCATCGCCGTTGTATTCGGAACGTTCGTAGTGATTGGCGAGATTATCTAATGGGTATTTACGTAATGGGAATTGCAGGTGCTAGCGGAGCGCCTTATGCTCGGCGAGTTCTAGAACAGATGCTGGTTAACGGTCACGAAGTCAAAGCAGTAATCACTGACGCTGGTCGTAAAGTCATCGAGGTGGAAGAGGGTCTTCAGTTGAACGGAAACACAGATGTAGACACACCCGCCGTTCTAGAATGGGCTCAAGCTAGCGAATATGCTGGCAGTTTCGAGCTATACCACCATAAAGACGTCGCTTCACCGATCGCGTCGGGCTCATTCCCGGTTGACGGAATGGCTGTTGTACCTTGTTCAGGCGGGACGCTCGGTCGAATCGCTCACGGCATCTCAAATGGTCTGCTTGAACGTGCTGCCGATGTGTGCTTGAAAGAACGACGTCGACTAGTTTTGGTTCCTCGTGAAATGCCGGTAAGTCTTATTCACCTACGCAATATGACCTATGTCACCGAGGCAGGCGGAGTCATTCTCCCTGCTTCGCCCGGTTTCTATCATAATCCGACCAGCATCAGCGATCTCATAGACATGGTGGCCGGTCGAATATTAGCTTCACTTGGAATTCAATCTTCTGTCATGAAGCCGTGGCTTGGCCCTGATCTGCCGTCTTACTCGACTAACGAAGAAGGAATCCAATAAGTGGCGTTCACTGATCTTCAATCATTCCTCAAACTTCTTGAAAAAGAAGGTGAACTCAAGCGAGTAACTGAGGAAGTCGATCCAGAGCTGGAAATTACCGAAATAGCGACGCGCGCTGTCAAAGAAAATCTTCCTGCATTGTTGTTTGAGAATGTCAAAGGATCCAAGGTCCCACTTGTGATCAACTCTATGGCGAGTTTACGGCGAATCGAACTTTCCCTTGGACGACCTGCCGAGGCTCTCGGGGAAGACATAGTCAAGTTCATGGAAGACGTGAATCCACCTAATCTGGGTTCATTCTGGCGAAACCGTAAAACCGCATGGCGATTACTTAAGATTCGCCCTAAGAACACACGGCGCTCTCTTTCTCAACAAGTGGTTAGGGAACCTCAGATCGATGAACTGCCGATTTTGAAATGCTGGCCTGAAGACGGTGGACGATTCTTCACACTGCCGTTAGTCATGACTCGTGATCCTAAAACCGGCGCCGGAAACATGGGTATGTACCGGATGCAGGTGTACGACGAGCGTACTACTGGGATGCACATGCAAATCCAGAAGGGCGGTGGATTTCACTATCAAATCGCTGAGAAGATGGGAAAACCGCTAGAAGTAGCAGTTGCTGTCGGTGGAGACCCTTCTCTTATTCTTGCAGCGATCATGCCGCTACCCGAAGGACTCGATGAGGTCGCTTTCTCGGGTATTGTCCGAGGTCAGAGAACCCCGATGACCAATGCTAAGACCATCGATATTAAGGTTCCTGCACACGCTGAATTCGTATTCGAAGGCGTACTACGTCCACGTGTACGTCGGCTTGAAGGTCCGTTTGGAGATCACTTCGGTCACTACTCTGCCGCCGCCGATCATCCAGTATTCGAAATATCTCGGATGACGCACCGTAAAAACGCAATATTCCCGGCAACAGTTGTAGGGCGACCGCCACAGGAAGATAGATACCTCGGTGATGCTGCACAACTTGCTCTGACGCCACTTATGCGGCTCGTGCGCAAAGAAGTGAAAGATATGTGGGCATACTACGAAGCTGGTTTTCACAATTTGTTGGTCGTGTCGGTAGATCCTCGATATCAACGTGAGCCAATCAAAACTGCACTTGGCTTGTTGGGCGAAGGGCAATTGTCGCTGACTAAGACCCTCGTGTTGGTTGGTCCTGATGTGAATCCTCGAAACTACAGTCAGGTGATGCAGGCGATCCGACGTAATTTCGATCCCGAAGAGGATTTCCACCTGGTAGCAAGAACAGCTGCCGACACATTGGATTTCACAGGCGAAGCCCTCCACAAGGGATCGAAGATGATCTTGGATGCGACCGGTCCTCTCCGTGAAGGCGCTCCAATTGCGGTTGCGCTGCCAGCAGACATCAGTGCTATCGCCCCTGGAGTTGGCAAGCACAGGCTTGTCGGCAAGACGATGCTCGTAGTTCAGACCGCCGGTGGTGGGCGAAACATCATTCAAAAATTAGTCGACAACCCGTTGCTTGGCGGCGTAAAAATTGTCGTTGCAGTGTCTGACGATGTCGACATAGATGACGATGAGAACTTGATATGGGGAATATTTACGAGATTCGATGCCGTACTCGATGTGATGTTCTCACGAACTGAATTTAGAGGCATCGCACCTGTTTACTCAGGAGTGCTGGGGATTGATGCAACTTGGAAGCAGGGTTACCAGAAACCTCTGGTTATGGATCCTGATGTAGTTAAGAAAGTGGATGCGAAATGGTCCCGATACTGGAAGTAGC
>Ga0315316_10003539_pt1 | contig 11324 bp, 2 predicted proteins | sample M160m3416metaG_FD_203702 | JGI IMG/M metagenome (GOLD analysis project Ga0315316, IMG submission 203702) | Ammonia-oxidizing marine archaeal communities from Monterey Bay, California, United States - M1 60m 3416 | ecosystem: Environmental > Aquatic > Marine > Intertidal zone | place: USA... | reverse complement strand
CGGTTTCAGCAGTTCAACTGACCTTTACAAGTGCGAATTGGAACACTGCTCAGACGGTGACAATCACAGGTGCTGACGACAGTCTCGACGACGGAGATCAGAACTCCACGGTTACGGTCGCAGTAAATGCAGGTTCAACTGCTGACAACTCTTATGACGCTCTTGCCGCTCAGACAGTGGCCGTCTCCACCGTTGATGACGACGGACCCGGCTTTACTATTTCAGGTACCACTGCGACGGTTTCCGAAGCTGGAACGACAGCTTCTATTACTTTACAACTGGACTCTCAGCCAATATCAGATGTGGTTATATCGGTTACTTCGTCTGATACCGGAGAAGTAACCGCAGGCGCAACTCAAGTCACGTTCACTAGTTCGAACTGGAATACACCTCAAACAGTGATCCTCACGGGAGCGGACGAAAGTTCAGTAGACGGTGATCAAACATCAACAATTACTTTTGCGGTCGTTGATGCAAGCTCTGCCGACAACTTTGACCCAGTAGCTGACCAGACTGTAACAGTAACTACAACTGACGATGATACTGCTGTCACACCGACACCAACTACTACGACTTCTCTTCCTGGAACACCTACCACAACATCTCCTCCTGTAGGAACGGTAAGTCTTTCAGCAGCTCCGACTGGTGACACTGGTGTTCTCAACTGGGCTGCTTCTGATCCAGGTGATGTTGCTTCCTTTTCACTCGCTCACCGTGATCCGAACTCTGGGTCGTTCAATAACGTGAATACTTTCTCTGGTGTCACACTTGATCATCTAGCAACAGGTTTAGACGACGGGGTTCACTCTTTTAGAATCCTCGCTGTCTATAACGATGGAACAGCTTTAGCTTCCAATGTCGCAACAATCACCATCTCAGGAGGTGTGATTGTAGGACCAACAACCACTGCCACACCAACAACCACTGCCACACCAACAACCACTGCCACACCAACAACCACTGCCACACCAACAACCACTGCCACACCAACAACCACTGCCACACCAACAACCACTGCCACACCAACAACCACTGCCACACCAACAACGACAATCCCTGCGACCACAACCAGTCGAATAGTTGAATTGACAATAGTCCCACCTGAAATTGACAGTGCCACCCTCTCTTCGGGGGCAGGAGAAGAAACCACGGAAGAATCACTCGAAGTCACTGGAACAGACAACTCTGATGATGAAATCCCTGCAGGTCTTATAGTCGCCGGAGCGGGTTTGTTGACAGCCGCAGGACTTTACCTTTCACGAAAATGGTGGCTGGGACTCTTAACTGGAACAGCTTTGGGAATGCTGATACTCGGTCTGTTTGGACGCCGCCCACCGGGAATGCCAGAGGAGTTCGAAGTTTTCAAGAAACTCGGTTGGGAGGAAAAAGAAACTGACATAGTAATCACCTGGAGTGAGCCTGAAAAAGGCGGGAAAGTAACCAGTTACATACTCCAAGGTTACAAAAACAACAAATGGCTAATAATGGGCGAATACGATAATGAAACTTTCACAGACACCATAGACCCCACCAAAGCAGAAGGAGTTGAACGTTGGAGAATGTACGCTAAAGGCCCAGGCGGCACAGGTAAAAGAACCAAATTAAAAACCGGACTCGACTGAAACTATTAGTTTTCAACAAATGTTTCTCAAGTGAATTTGAAAATTTACCTAGTTCAATGTTTTTGTCTGACATAAAGAACCTAAAATATTTACTCGAAGAGAGAACAAGAATGACCAAATTAAGCAAATCACTCAAGATCACATTTAGAGTAATCGTGGCTGCGGTCATAATGACGGGAACGTTCGTGCTCCCTCCAATGCCTGCTGCTCATGCAGCGGACGGTGATCTTGACACCTCTATGACTGGGGCGAATTGGCAAGAAGGTACTCGTATACAGCCAACGAGCAATAAAACAGACGGAGCTTATGACGTTATGGCTAAAGCCGATGGCTCATGGACAGTGGGCGGTTATTGGAGTAACCGTAACGACAGCCATACTCATCACTCTTGGTTTATTAGGCAGTACAGCTCGGTCGGTGGTTCACCAAACCCATTCGCTGGAAATCCAAATGACCGCTTGTTTTGGAGTCCTGGCCAAGATCATCAGAAAAAGACATTGGAGATGAACGACGGGCGTTATGCAATGGTCGGATATACAGGAACTTCCACTACTGCGATTAGAGACTACGACTGTGTGATTGCGGTAAGAAAAACAGACGGAAGTCTTGATACAACAGGTTTCAACTCAAGCGGTTCTAAACCTGCAACTGTTGTCATGTCTACCGCCAACGCCAAGGGGCGAATGTGGGTGGCGTTCTCAAATGCAAACAACGACTACTGCTATGACGGTGACATGGCTCCTGATGGTAAAATAGTTGTTTGCGGGTACATGGATACTCCTAGCAACGGCAAAAACATGGCATTAGCCCGTGTTACAGCCACTGGCGCTTTAGACACAACGTTTTCAGGAAACGGAAAAGTCACCGTCGACTGGAATGGCGACGATGTTTGCCGAGCGGTGAAAGTCCAGGCGGATGGCAAAATACTGATTACTGGTACCACTAACGATCAGGCCTCTTCTGGTGATGCGTTTGTAGCTAGGTACAGCGTCGACGGAACTCTCGACACTTCTTTCAGCACTGATGGTATGCACGTATTTGACGCAGGTGAAAACGCACGAGATATGACAAATGACTTAGAGATTCAATCTGACGGAAAGATAGTGATCGGCGGTGCTATAGACGGATCAACAAAAAGTTTTATAGCCAGGCTAAACGCTGACGGCACGATGGATTCATCATTTGGCGGTGGAGATGGAATAGTAACCACACAGCTCACTTTAAATGACAACTTCGAATCAATCGAAATAGCTGCAGACGACAAAATCCTAGCCGGAGGCTGGACCAACACTGTGTCCGACTGGCAGTCCGATTTTCTTCTTGCCAAGTTCACAACAGCAGGCGCTGTTGATACCTCTTTCGGCGGTGGAGACGGCTTTACTACTCTTGATATGGGAACCAAAAACAGCGCACTCAGTAGTGGTAATGACGACAGAGCGTACGGAATGGCCATCAGCCCAGTTACCGGCAGTGTCATGTTGGCAGGCCAATCAATAAGAAGTGGCAATAACAGGGACTTCGCTATGGCAGTATTCCTCAACTCGACAGGACCAGCACCTGGGTACACGGTTTCTGAGACCGCACGAACGGTTTCTGAAACAGGAACAACACAAACTTTCACAGTTGTTTTGGACGCTCAACCGACCGGAGACGTGGTTTTTGACGTGTCAGCTAGCGACACCGGTGAGGCAACAGTAAGTGCATCGACACTTACCTTTACTAACGGCAACTGGAACACACCTCAAACCGTGACAGTCACAGGTATTGACGATTCGTTAGACGACGGCAACCAAAACTCCACTGTTACTGTCGCTGTTAACGCAGGTTCTACCGCTGACAACAATTTCGATGCCCTTGCTGATTCACAAGTAGCCGTTACCACAACAGACAACGACACCTCTGGGGTGGCTACCTCAGTGGCATCAATAACGGTGTCTGAAGCAGGTACAACGGGAACTTTCACGGTGGTTCTAGACTCTCAGCCGACAGGAAACGTGGTCTTTGACGTATCGGCCAGTGACACAGGTGAAGCAACAGTGGATAGTTCATCGCTGACATTTTCTACTGGCGACTGGGACACCCCGCAAACGGTGACAATCACAGGTGTAGACGACAGTCTCGATGACGGGGATCAAAACTCAACAGTTACCGTGGCTATCAACACAGGTTCCACCGCTGACAGTTCGTACGATGCTCTTAGCGCTCAAACCGTGGCCGTTTCAACAGTTGATGACGACGGACCTGGCTTTACAATCTCGACTACAGCTGTAACCGTTTCTGAAACTGGAACAACTGCAACAATCACTATTCAATTAGATTCACAACCGATTAGTGATGTTGTCATCTCCATAACATCTGCCGATACAGGCGAAACGACGTCAGGGAGTGCACAAGTAACATTCACAGGTTCGGATTGGAACACACCGCAAGACGTTGTAGTGACAGGTATTGATGAGGCAACTGTGGATGGCGATCAGGACACAGTTGTGACTTTCTCTATCATTGACGCAAGCTCAGCGGACAACTTTGACCCTGTAACAGATCAGATCGTGACAGTAACCACAACTGACGACGATGTGGCACCAACACCAACAACACCAATAACACCAACTACGACAGCACCTCCTCCAGGAACGCCCACAACAGCTCCTCCTGCAGGAACCGTAAGCCTTTCAGCAGCTCCGACTGGTGACACTGGTGTCCTAAACTGGGCTGCTTCTGATCCGGGTAATGTTGCTTCCTTTTCACTCGCTCACCAGGATCCGAACTCCGGTTCGTTCAATAACGTGAACACTTTCTCTGGTGTCACGCTTGATCACCTAGCAACAGGTTTAGATGACGGAGTTCACTCTTTCAGAATTCTCGCTGTCTATAACGATGGAACAGCCTTAGCTTCCAACGTTGCGACAATCACCATCTTAGGAGGTGTGATTGTAGGACCGGTAGTAACCACCCCACCAACAACCACTGCAACACCAACAACCACCCCACCAACAACCACCCCACCAACAACCACCCCACCAACAACCACTGCAACACCAACAACCACCCCACCAACAACCACTGCCACACCAACAACCACTGCCACACCAACAACCACCCCACCAACAACCACTGCCACACCAACAACCACTGCCACACCAACAACGACAATCCCTGCGACCACAACTAGTCAAATAGCTCAACCCACTACAGTCCCACCTGTAAGCGGAACAGAAACAACCACGGAAGAATCACTCGAAGTCACTGAAACAGAGAACTCCGATAATGAAATACCTGCAGGTCTTATAGCCGCCGGAGCGGGTTTGTTGACAGCCGCAGGACTTTACCTTTCACGAAAATGGTGGCTGGGACTCTTAACTGGAACAGCTCTGGGAATGCTGATACTCGGTCTGTTTGGACGCCGCCCACCGGGAATGCCAGAGGACTTCGAAGTTTTCAAAAAACTCGGTTGGGAAGAAGAAGAAACCGACACAGTAATCACCTGGAGTGAGCCTGAAAAAGGCGGGAAAGTAACCAGTTACATACTCCAAGGTTACAAAGACAACAAATGGCTAATAATAGGCGAATACGACGACGAAACTTTCACAGATGCCATTGAAACAAATAGAGCTAACGAAATTGAACGTTGGAGAATGTACGCCAAAGGCCCAGGTGGCACAGGAAAGAAAACCAAATCAGAAACCGGACTCGACTAAAACTTTAAACGATCTGAAGAATCTCTAATCGCTCCAAGTTACGACACCCGCAAAATATGGCACAAAACCTACGGGCCAAAGTGTCTTAGAGTTTGCGAAAGCTCCGCTGAGGTCAGCGTCTGTTAGATCCGCTCCGCGTAGATCCGCATACTGGAGGTTAGATCTACGCATGTCGGCATTACGCAAATCTGCTTCTCTTAAATCAGCGTGATCAAAGTCCGACCAGAAGAGACTCGATTCAACAAAAGTAGCTCCGGTTAGATCCGCCCACGAGAAATCTGTCCAACGTCCACTTATATGATCAAGATTCGAATTTTGAAGGCTCGCAGAAGTGAAATCAGATTGATAAGTGTCCGCATACCGTAAATTTGCACCTTCAAATAATGCGTTTCGCATATCAGCGTTCACGAGACTCGCCCCGTAGAGCGAAGCTTCTGTGAAGTTTGAAGACTGTAGAGAAGCGTTTCTCATGTCGGATTCCCAAAGATTCCCATTTGAAAAATCAACTCTTTCAAGGATCGCATTTGAGAAATTGGTTTTGATAAAAGTTCCGTTGGTGAAAATAGAATCGGAGAAATCAACTTCGAAGAGATTTTCATTACTGAGGTCAACCTCGGGGCAATTTGAACCGATTGCAGGTTGACAGGGTGTTGATACTTCTGATGCGACGTTGAGGATTGTGATTCCTAAACCTGCGGCTCCTAAACGAACAGCTTCTGGTAGCACGGTGTTGGTGTCCGCTGTTGCCCCCTGCCATTGGACGCCTGCGAGAAGTGTTGTCGAAATGTTCGCACCGCGTATGTCAACTCCTCTCAAGTCAGCGCCTCGGAGGTCTGCTTTTGCAAGCTTTGCTTTTGACAAATCAGCATTCCGGAGTTTAGCCCCAACTAAATTCGCTCCTGAGAGGTCTACGGCTTTGAGTTTCGATTCTTCTAATCGAGCACCTGTAAGTAGTGCTCCTGGAGCAAAAGCGCCTGTCATGTCAACTTCTGCTAAATCGGATCCTGTGAGATTCGTGTTGATCAGTCGAGCATTTTGCAATTTTGCTGAAGAGATGTCCGTGTGGTTTAGGTCAGCACCTGAACAGTCGCTTCTTGAAGTCAAATCACATATCAGGTCAGGGTTTCTCATTTCCCTTTGGTTCGCCCCTAAAGAGGATGGTGAACTCGATGACGGCCAAAGAGTCCAATCGGTGTGCTTTGCTCCCTCAAATTTGCTTCCTGAAAGATCGTTATCTGATAAATCAACACCAGTCAGGTCGGCATTATTGAAAGTTGCCCGAACGAATCCACTCCGCAGCAATGCGACTCCTGTAAGGTCTGCTCCGTCTAATTTGACGTGCATCCCAGTGACATCTGTAAAGATACTGCCGGTCAAATTCGCCTCGGTCAGGTTCGCTTCTCGTATGTTTGTGCGATCGAATTCTGAATAGCTTACGTCCACTCCTGTCAGGTTCGCTTTGCGTAATCCTGTTTGAGTTAGAACTGAGCTTTTCATGTTCGAATTTGTGAAATCGGAACTGTCAAATCTTGCTCTTGTAAGGTTGGCGTCTCTGAGGTCGGTTTCTGAGAAGTCAGATCTTTGTGCATTCACAGAAGTGAGATTCGATTCTTTGAAGTTGGCTCCTGCTAGTGATGCATCTGAAATTTTTGCTTCTGATAGGTCTATTGCTGAAACAGTGGCTCCGATCATAGAAGCTCCATTAAGGTCAGCGCCTTTGAGGCCAGTGTTTGTTTTAGAGAAATTGGCGTTGTCGAGAGTTGCGCCTGGTGCGGTGAATTCTGTTAGTACACTGCTGGTGAAGTTCGCTCCGGTCAGGTCAGAGTCGTTGAATTTTGGTCTTGTTAAGGTCGCTGAGGTCCAAGTCGTGTAGTTGCCGAGCGTTGCGGTGAAATCTGTGTGCGTGATTGTTGCACTGTCAAAATGAGCGAGGACAATGTCCGAACCGCTGAAATCCCCTCCTATTAGCGTCGCACTGGTCAAGTTTGCGTTTGAAAGGTTCGATCCTTGAGCTGAAACGAAAGTCAACTTGGCTGATGTTGCTGTAACTCCGTTTAGGTTCACTCGAGTCAAATCTGTTTCCCTCAAGTCAGCAGAACTGAGTGTGCCGTTGGAGAGGTTTGCATCTGTCAGATCTGCTTCTGTCAGGTCAGCGCCTGTCATGTTTGCCGAAGCGGCTGACACTTGCCTTAAATTCGCTCCGCTTAAATCCGCTGTGGTGAGATTGGCTGTCGTCAATGTCGCTTCTGCCAGTTGGCTGTTCGTCAAATCTGCCCCTGTCAGGTTCACGCCATAAAGGGTCGCCTGTGTTAAATCTGCACCTGTCAGATCCACTTGGGTCATATTGGAACCTGATAAATCTGCTCCTGTAAGATTCGCATTTCTCAGGTTCATTTTGGAAAAGTTCTTGTTACGCAATACGAGACCTGACAGATCGTTTCCTGCAAGAGTTGCATGATTCAAGTTGGCCGAACTTATACCGCTTCCTGCTCTCATCGCCCATAAACGGGTATGACCGTCGATAACACTCAACGATAGGGTTGAGTTGCGTGGTCCGGAGTAGTTCATGTAAGCGCCTGTAGTGGTTGTCAGGAACATTGTCGAATTTGAAAGTGTGGCCCCAGTCAGGTTCACATTCGTGAGGTTCGCTCCGTAAAGGTTTGCTCCTGTTAGGTTCGCTCCAGACAGGTCAGCTCCGGTCAAATCGGCGCCTGTTAGGTCAGCCCCGGTTAAATCAGCTTTTGCTAGATCTGCCCCGTTGAGATTGGAGAATCGCAGGTCAGCGTTCCTCAGGTTTGCTTGAACCAATTCGGAATTGGTTGCATTTATGGCCAGAAGATTTGCGTTTTGTAAAGTTGCGTAAGGTAGCTCAGAGTTGGAAATGTTTGCAAGATACATGTTCGCTTCGGTCAGATCTACGCCATAAAGGAAAGAGTTGTTTATGTTCGCTCTCTCTAGGTTGCTTTGATTCATTTTTGCTTTTGAAAGGTCAGCGTTAACGAAAGTCACTGCAACAAGTTTCGATTCTTGCAGTTGAATTTCGCTGAGGTTCGAATAGAAAAACACTTTCCCTGAAAGGTCAGCTCCTCTGCAATCTACAGAAGGTCCCGTTTCACAACTCGGACCGGTTGCTTGCACTGTTTCAGCTACGACAACTGGCGGGAGGGTTGTGGTCGTGGTTGTGGTTGTGGTTGTGGCAACAACCGCGTCGTCATCCTCGTTTGTAGCGGAAAGCACTATGTCTGCTTCAGCGTCGTAGGTGTCATCTGAAGAAGCATCCACTACTGAGATTGTCACATTTGCACTCTGCGTTCCATCGATCTGAGTGTCGTTAGCGCCTGTCACTGTCACAGTTTGCGGAGTTGACCAGTTCGCATTTGTGAATGTGAGTTGAGCGGGATTTAGTGTTATCTCTCCTGTGTCGCTGCTGGTTACCGAAAGCACGACACTGGTCGCTGGTTGTTTGTTGAGCACGACGGTGAACGAATCAGTGTTACCGGCTGTGGTTGCCGTTGCAGCCACTACTTTCTCTGTGACTGCGATAGTTCCACCAACGACCGAGACTGTTATACCCGGGCTGTCATTGTCACTTACAGTCGTGGAAACTGTCGTATCAGGTGTCGGGTCAAAGCAGTCGTCAGAAGATGCATCCACAAATGACAGCGTTATAGGCACGATTTGATTGTCGTCGCTTAAAGCATCGTCAACTCCTGTGACTGTGACTGTTTGCGTGGTGTTCCAGTTGCTGGAAGTAAAGGTGAGTGTCGCATTGTCGACTGTGGCTTCTCCTGTGTCGCTGCTTATCACTGAGACGACAACGTCGGCTGTGGGTTGCGCAGCGAGTTTCACTGTGAAGGTATCGGTGGTGGCTGCTTCGGTAACCATTGTCGTTCCATTGGTTTCCACGACCGTCACGTCACAGGCGTTGTTGTCGCTGACGGTAACTGCGACTGTCACGTCGGCAACGTTGTCGTAGGTGTCGTCACTTGTTGCATCAAGTACTGAGAAGGTGATGGTGGCTGACGTGTCTCCGTCTGCGACGTCGTCGCTTGTTGGTGTGAGTGTGATCGTCTGCGGGGCGTTCCAGTTGGCGTTTGTGAAAGTCAGGTAGCTGAGTGAGATGGAGAATTGTGTGGTTTCTGAGTTTGTCGCCGAGAGGGTGACACTGGTTTCAGGTTGCGTGTCAAGGACGACAGTAAAAGAGTTTGTCGTTCCGGATTCTTCGACTGTTACTGTGCTTTTGGAAACTGTTATGCCCGCTGATTGAGCCTGAGCTGGCACTATTTGGAATGTCAGCAGCGTGGCGACAACAGCGCAAAGAGCGAAAATCCAAACCGTTTTAATTTGATTGAACAGTGTTCTCATGCTTATTCCTGTTGTCGTTTCTCAATTCGTGTTCTTTACCCTCAGGGTTTTCCTCGCATTCGGGATTGTCCTCGTCATCTAACAAAATGTCGTCTTTTAGTGTTAGAGGCCTTCCACAGTGTAGGCAACGCTTGCGTCTCAGGAGAACAACTAGTAGGAAAATTCCTGCACCTGAGAAGAGAAACAGAATGATTTTCCATGTTGAACTCCCGTTGTCTGAGGTTCTAACAAGTGACTCCTTGGTTGATTGTTCATCTAAGCCTTCATTGTCTTCAGTTTCGACTTTACTCAGAGCCTGGCTTGTAACTTCTTCTTCGATGTTGAGGGTCGTCGTGGTGCTGGTCTGTGTCTCGTCTTCTTCTAATAATTCTGTTGGTTCTGGTGCAGGATCAGGCCCAGATGGATCAGGTTCAGTTGATTCTGGTGCGGGATCAGGCTCAGTTGGGTCAGGTACGGGATCAGATCCAGTTGGGTCAGGTGTGGGATCAGGAGCAGTTGGATCAGGTACGGGATCAGGCCCAGTTGGGTCAACTGGATCTGGTTCGGTTGGGTCTGGTGCGGGATCAGGTGTTGGGTCTGGTGCGGGATCAGGTGTTGTGGGTGTTGTAGTTGTTGTGGTTGGGTCAGGTGGAATGAAATCGATTCCTATACAGGTGGTTCCGTCGTTGATCGCTGATGCCTGAGAATTGGCGACTCTTCGAATGTTCGCGGTTCCGGCGTTCAAGTTGACGCTCGGGATGAGGATTTCGTATACGCCGTCGCCGCTGTTGGATGAGAAGTAGATTTTGTCTTCGTGGCTCCATGCAGCTCCGAAACCTCCTTTGCTGAGCTGTGCGGGTGATCCGTTGATTTTTAGATCAATTGTCCAGAACCCGGTCGGGTTGTCGTATGAGTAGATCCGCAGCTTGCGGTCCGATGTGTGGACTCCCATGGCGTAATAGCGTTCACCCTGACCCAAATCAACTTTTAGAGCGGCTGCGTCTGCGATTCCGTGACCGCCGGATCCAGATCGGGTGTGAACCGGAGAAATCCTCGACATGTCTACGGCGTCACCGGGGTCAGCGAAGCTGTCCATGCCCGCTATTGCGCTGATCGCGTAGAATTTCTTTCCTGAAGGCCAAATGAACCTTCCTAACCCGTCGACGTCACCGGCGTTGCTGTGAGCGGGAACCCGGGCTACGAACCCAACGTTGCCTGCCATGTCGAAACGAACCAGGTATCCGAAACCCTTAACTCTCATAAGCCCATAAAGGGCTCCGTCCACCGGGTTTATGCCGATGCCGTTCAGGTGTGTGTACCTCGGGTTTCTGTTGAACGAAATTGAGAAAATATCCGAATAGGCGCCTGTTTGAATGTCGAGTTGTTTCACGGTGTGGCCCAATCCTGGTGTTCCCATTACCTGTATGAGAGATGGGAACGCATCACAGTCAAATGGTCCCACTTCGATGGGTTCAGGGTTCTCTGTCGGTGGAGGGGGTGGCGTGGGAACGGTGATAGAAGCCTCGTTGGACGTTGCGAAACCTCCATTTACGTAAGATCCGAGAACTTCGAAAATGTGGGTTCCGTCTTCAAGGTCGTAGAAGACGTCTTCGGGGATTTCAGTGTTGTTGAATGTTCTGGTTTGTGGCTGCCCTGAGGG
>Ga0315316_10003538_pt1 | contig 11325 bp, 3 predicted proteins | sample M160m3416metaG_FD_203702 | JGI IMG/M metagenome (GOLD analysis project Ga0315316, IMG submission 203702) | Ammonia-oxidizing marine archaeal communities from Monterey Bay, California, United States - M1 60m 3416 | ecosystem: Environmental > Aquatic > Marine > Intertidal zone | place: USA... | reverse complement strand
AGTTGTAACCAATACCATCCCAGCCTTTACCCATGTGATGGCGTTCAAATGCTTTAACAGCAGCGGACCCTTTAGGTCCGTTCTGCACACCAGAGTGATGTACCACAACACCCTGCACTCTTGATTTGTTTAACTTGTCGAACTTGCCTTTAGGTGGAGGTTTAGCACCCCACGTTTCTCTAGACACGTGCTTCATAACTTATACTCCTCTTTGTCCCGTTACTTCATCCTACGCAACAAGTCTTGCATATCTTGCCGTTCAGATATTTCATCCCACTTCTGCCCCTGCAACCAGTCATGTTGCACCTCAGCAGTGTTAAAGTTGACATTCACACCACCTAAGAAACTAACAATATTTCTTAAATGGCTACGCTGATACTTGCGTTCATTCGGCCACGCTCGACGAATCAAACTAACAGTAGGTAACAGACCATTCACCAAAAAGATATGATGATCTCTCATCTTCCAATCACCGTGAAAGTTTTTCTTAGCCAAACCAACTTCTTCCAACACCTGCATCAAAGGTTCAATTTTAGTTATCGGATTAGGAGCCTGCTGATATCTGCCAGTAAAAGGAACACCAGTGAAAATCTGTTTACCGAAACCAACCTCTAAAGGAGTTTTAATAATAGGAGAAGTAGAAGCAGCGATCTGCTGACCTATTTCCTTAAGACCACTTATAGGACCTGTAATATCCGCATATCTGAACAGATCCTGAAACGGAGCATCAGGAGCAGTATAAACTCGTGCGCCCTTATACTTGATAGGTAGCCTGATACCAAATGGTTCCATGTAATAATCAGGAACAACACCCTCAGCGTCAGTACCCATCTCAAGATTTCGTTTAAGAGAAATTAAACGATTATATTTATATGGTTGAGTTAAGAACTTCTCCATCTGATAAGGAAGATTCTTTCGAGTCCAAGTGTAAAAAGGAATAATTCTCCTAGCCCAAGTCCGCTCCCATTGTGTTAACTCATCATAATCAAACTGTGTTTTAGCGATCCGTTCTATAGCATCATCAATGTTGCCCCCGAACCTCAATGTGTCCATACCCACACCGATACGGATAACATCCTCAGCCCAACTGTTAACAGTTCTAACAGCATTAAATGGAGCGAACCTAGGGTTGAAAGGATTCAACACAGCGCCCACCATGCGACCACCAGTGCGTATCTTGCCACCGAGAAGCAACTCTAAACTCCAAGCGTTACTCAACCCGTACTGCAACTCGACAGAAGACACAGCCTGACCGCCACCACGCACACCTGCTTCTAACAAATCAACAACATCTTTATAAAGATTAGCGTTCTTATGCTTACTGTTAGCCAACGAACGAGCAGCAGTCAAAAAGTTTGTTTGATCCTTTATCGCCTTTTGACCTATTTGTCTAGTTAAATTAGCAGCATTTGTAATCTCTCTAAGATTAACCCCATCCAACCAAGCGTTAAAGAACGCACCAAAAATGTTACGCTCCACAAATCCGGGGGTAGCGATCATACCAGCCTTCAACCAAGACTGTAACCCATCCCATCTTTGCCACATCCAAGCGGAATCGACAGGATCATTGATCTTAGCGAAAGCATTAATTACCGCAGCAACATCCTGATTCATCGCCTCATTAGCGTTCATCAAACTCCAAGGACCCCACTCAGAAGCACTAACAGCATCACGCAACATGCCCATAGCCTGATCCCGTGTCTTCTTAACAGATGTTTTAACAGTTTTATCACTAAAAGTGTTACCAAGAAGATACGTGCTTTTCCTTAAACTGTCAGCAAATTCTTCCGCACCTCTACCTATGGTTGCTCTTCTCGATGTGCCACCTCGCATAATAGCCGTACCCTCAACTTCACCAATGATCTCTTCGACTTTTCCACGCAGATCAATGCTCGCACCGTGAGCCGCTTGCCACTCTGCTGTTGCTTGAACCAAATCTTCCCGCTCCAAATTTAAAACTTCTTGCTCCATCGTGCGGACTCTCTCCAAAGCATTTTCTTCTTTTATAACCTTCTGATTCAACTCGACTTTTGCTTCCTCAAGTTTCGCTTTGCCAATCTTGGCTTTTTGAGCAAGTTTCTCTTGTTTGTTTACCAACTCATCTCTTAAAGCAACCAACTTGTTGTACTCTTCCATTTCCTTTAAAGTGAGTTGCACATCCTCAAAAGGAGAAGGCTGACCTAAACCATACTTTTCAACAAGATCATCAGTCTTATTTTGAAAAAGAGCATTCTTTTTCTGAGCCTCTTCTAAAACTTGACGAGAAGACAAATTGCTATCAGCATTCCTAGACGCAGCAGCGAACCTGTCATGGGCAAACAAATTGTCCAACTTATATAACTCTTCTACATGTTTTGCCCAAACGCCTAAGCGTTTAACAGATGTGACACCCTGAGCGCCAGCCACACCTTTTCTTAAATTAGTCAAAAATGTGGACAGTATCCGCAAAGCCTCAACAGTCTCATCACTCTTAGCAACATTCACAGCCGAAGCATTAACAAGACTTATCTGCTCACGAACATGCTCAACAGTGTTTTTTAAAGTATCCAAATTCAAACCGAAAGCCGCCTGAGCCTCATCTAAACTTTCAGCAACATTAGCAGGAGGCAAATCCTGTTCTAAAAAATTAAGCAACTGGTCACGTTCATCGTTCTTAGCGAACCCCTCACTAATTTTTTGTTGTCTGAGTTTTGCAAGCCGAGCAATGTCTTCCTGTTCCGCTGCTAAACGGGCAGGAGCATTACTCTCATAAGGAGTGCCTGATAACCTACCCACCTTAGATAAACCTAAATGTTCTGATTCGGCAGTCAATGTTTCTAACTGCTTCCCAAGATCCTTACCACGCTGATTAAGTTCAGGTAAAAGTTGTTCAGCCTCTGATAATTCTTTTTTCAGATCTTCTAAAGTTCTACCAGCCAATAAAGATTCCATTTCAGGAGTAACCTCACCTGTTCTTAAAATCTCTTCAAGATCTTCTACATCTGCCCTACGCATCTGAATGTTCTCCCACATTTCAGATGCTTCCTCTTCAGCCAGACGTTTCAACTGTGTTAAATCATCTATCTCTTTTTCAATAGCAGTCACTTCTTTAGGATCAACGTCTAGACGACCAGTAGTAGGGTCCACACCTTCATCATAAAAACGCCAACCTTGTTTTCTAGCGGGACCTCTCCATTCAGAGTGAAGAGCAGGTGGACCAACCATCTGTCCACCAAAATCTTCCCTAAGATTTGCATACTGCCAACGTCCCCCTACCTTCTTAACCCGAAGTTCAATGAATTGTTCCTTACGAGGTAACAATTCCTCCCTCATCTCCATCATGCGGATAGTGTCAGGGTCTTCCCCAAGGTAATAATCCAACTTTCTAGTTCTTTTAACCCTAATAACACCTTGAGAACCATCTTGACTGACAGCAGCCAAACGAGCCGCAGATGGCAAAGGAGTAGGACCCCCACCAGCAATCTCAATTAAAGGACCTTGTAATTGCGCTTGTTTAATTTTTGCTTGCATTCCTGCTTCAAGAAGAGTAACCCGTTTACCTTGAGCCTCAACAAGTTGAGCCAATGGAACCGCATCGCCAGTTGTACGTGTCCACTTACCTTGCTTCGGTCCACCAGATTTAGTTGCTCTTGTTCTTTCATCAATAAATTTAAAAGTTCCATCTTTATTAACTTCCACGCTTCTTTTTACACCCGCAGTGTCTACCCACTCTTTAACCACGGTTTCTTCGCCTGCTCTTTTACCCCTATGTTTAATTGTTCTAGTAACCATCTCCATATCAAAAACAGTGTCTTCTAACAATTCTTCTAAATCATCTGAAACTTTTTTGATCTCTTCCGCTGCCGCAACAACCTTAGGATCAGCCAGATCGCCGTACCCTTTTTCATACTGGGTGAGTTTCCCAATCCTTTTTCTCAAAGTAGACAACTTCTGAGCATCCCTGCCTGCTACAGGAGGATATTTAGGTCGAGGTATCCCCTTTCGCAACTCTCTAGCCTTCTGCCCAGCAGCCTTTCGTATCAAATCTTTTTCCGCTTGAACAACAGACAATCTTTCTCGCGCCCGCGATAACTCGTTCTTAGCAGTATCAACATGTATCGCATCGTCATAGTTGTTTTGTTTCCAACGACGCTCCATACCAGCGATTCTTTCCAAGCGTCGCTTCTCAGGTTGTCCACCTTTTTTAAAAGGACCTAGCGCACGTTCAGCCTTCAACTCGGCTCTCAACTTTCGTGCATTATTTATACGAGTCGTATACGCCAATTCCTGAAGGATACTTTTCTCAAAAACAGTATTGTAAAGAGCCTCAGCCTCCATAACTTCTTTTGTTAAACCAGTAGGATCTTTTCCCTCGCTGCCTATAATCTTCGTAAGCCTCACCCACTCAGCCTCCTGCTCAGGTGTCAACAATGAGACATGTTTTCCTTTTTGACCTTTCGCCCCAGCAATAAAAACCTTGTCAGGAACTTTCTGTGTATTAGCAGGAAGTTGACCAACCGCATCGTACTCTTTTATTTTCTTAGCAACATCAGGAAACTGTTTCTCCAACTGTTTATCCGAAAGAGTAAGTTGATCCTCCAACTCTTTAAGTTGCTTCCTGAGATTTTTTAATTTATCTAATCGTCTGTTTTGAGATTTAGTCAACTGCTCTATAAAAGCGGCAGCATCACGACCAGTAGTTAAACTTCTCTTAAGTTTATTCCACTCTTTAACTAAAGCCTTCCCCTTGCTAGTAGTCTCATCCACCGCAAGTAACTTTTGCTCCAAATTGTCAATCAGATTTTGGTAACGTTTTACTGACTTGTCTAACTGTTCCGCTAGTTCCGTAACCACAGGATCGGTTGTGGCAAAATCCCTCTCAAGCGGTTTCAAAACCGCAGCCTGCTCCTCCAACAAAGGAAGCGTTTCCTCTTTCTGACGCAACTGTCTAGTTATCTTTTCAAAATTCTTAACATCATCAGGTAACTGTGCTTCAATCTGCTCGATACGTCTAACCGCCGCATTTTGCGCTTCCACAGCGGCACGATACTCTGCTTCCAACGCCACTAAACGCTCACGTTCAGCCAGCAAAGAACCCCTCGACAAAGGCATATTTTGACGACCAATGTCTTTCCTGATAATGGCAAAGATTTCTTCCTGTAACTCTGCAACCGCATCATGTAACTTCGTTATATTCTCCAGATATTCAGCAGCGTGTTTCACCTCAACAACTATCTCAGGTGCTTCTTTCTGCCAAGTTCTAACAGGTCCAGCCGTCACATTCTCTAAGATGTTTTCAAGATCAACACCTTTTTTAGAAAGCATCTCCGAGATTGCCTCAACTTGCTGTTGAGCATGTACAATCTGCAACTCTAAATCTCCTAGTTTCGCTTCTTTTTCAAGAAGCGCAGCGCTTTTACCTTCTACTTTTTCAAGTGCTTTTTTAGTTAGACCTTGTTGATACTTCCAATAATGTTTTTTAGCGGGAACAGTAGCCCCTCTTTTTACTTTCTCACCCTTGTAACCTTCTTTTTTAAGTTTGATTTTACCCGTAGTAGCATAATATGATCTCTCAGCCTCATCCCAACGAGCAACAACACCTTCAATGTCATCCAACAAATCATCCAACTTGACCATCGGATAGTATTGTTTCGCTCTTTTAAGAAAATGCTCAACCCTCATATCACGACCCATACCCCTCTTATATGAATCTTTGAGAGTCATAAACTTTCCCTCAAATGCTTTCTCACCGAAAGCATTTTCATAAACGTTGTCTATCTGACGACGGAAAGACAAACCGACTTCTTTAGGGTCCTGTAAACGAAATATGGAACCATCAGCGTTCAACAAAACATCCACTTGACCTTCGGCACCTCTAGGCAAATGTTTACCTATAGTTCCTTCTGTTGCCACACCAGCATCATCATAAATTTGAACAAAATCTCCAATCTTACGAGGACGCGCTCTTAAAGAAGCAGGAGTTAAACGACCATGAGCATCAAAAGGAAGAGTGTCTTGTTTAACACCGCCAACTTTAAAAGCATAATTATCTATACTTCCCTCATTGACAATGGTATGAAACTTAGGTTCCAATAATCTTTTCTGAGCATTCTGGAGCATACGTCGAGGTAACCGATAAGACATTCCTTCCCTCTCAGCAACCTCATCAGCCATTCTCCAACGACCATCAGCGCCAGCGTAAGCACTTAAAGTTTGTTCATCAATAACCTTCACCCAGTCATCCAACTGTTTAACCATGTTTTGATACTCGTCGTTACTTAATTTTTTAACACTGTCAGGTAAATTGTCATAAAAAGTGCCAGTACGAAGAGCCAAATTAGGATCAGTAGGAGACATATCTAAAGCAGTGTCAAGAAAATCGCTTATATCCTCATCACTAACTTTATAATTTTTGGCAGTTTTACGAACTCTTTCGCTTGCTTTATCAAATGAATCAGTAAAAAATTTCTCCATTTGTCTACCCCAACGCATGTCAGTTCTAAAGTTATAAGCCAAAGCCATGTCATACGGATTGTCGCTCTTCAACATTTCAGACAAAATGTTACGTGTAACTTTTTTATTAGTAGTAGGGTCAACAACCTCATAAATAGGATCAGGTCTGAACATTATACGCAGACGATCCTGAGCAGCCTTAGGGGTTACAGCCAACGCTCCACGCACAGGCAAATCCATAACCCGATTCAACACGGCACCACCCAAACCAACCTTACGGCTCCAACTAGGAAGAGCAATCTCCAAAGGAGTTCTTGCCGCTGCCAAAGCAACACCCGCAGCGTCCTTAATGTTGGTGACATCACCCATGAAACCTTCCACCAACTTACCTTCACGTCTAGCAGCACCAGAAGCACGTCTACCAGCACGTCCCGCTTGGATCAATGGCAACAGATCATTATCAAGCCATTCATATCTCCAACCTTCAGGAATGTTCTTCAACTGTCTTTTAGCGAACCAGTCATCAGACTTGCCGATCATCTTGCCCGCACCTTCAATCCACTTGTCGCCTCTCATAAGGCGACCAGCGGCACCAGTCATAGGTAGACGCATAACTAAACCAGATTTTGCACCCAAAAATTCTCGCATTGCCACACCCAAAGGACCTTGTTTGCCTAACTCTGCGCCAACACCACTTAAAGTTTTACGATTACCTCTTTGAACACCCTTCATCGCTTCTTCTAAAACATTACGCACATCGTTACGTGTAAATTTTGTCACACCCTGCTTCGCCGCTAAAGGTTTCAAACCTGCTTCCATAGCCTTATAAGCCTTGTTGCCAGTAGCCGTGAACGTTTTCGTTGTGGTTCCCATCTTCGCCATCTGAGAAATCAACTTAGGAGCAGTTCCTATACCACGAGAAAGAAACGCAGGTAAGCCACCCATCCACATCATAGGATCAATAGCAAAATCACCGATAGTTCCCACAACCCGATCAGCCCAAATGTTGTCCATCAGCACTGCCGCTCCCATAGCGCCTGACACACCCATAGTGAAAGGAGACATCAGTAGCAAACCTGTGCCTACGGCTTGACGTTCATCGTGAATTAACTCACCGAACCCATAATGGTTATCAAACTGTTCACGCCAATCCCCAAAATTGAAACCCTCACCTTGAAGAAGGTCAATACCTTCTTTCAAAGTAGAAGCAACACCTGCACGACCCCAATCAAAAAGTTGTAAAGCACCCATAGCAATACCCCAACCTGATTTATCAGGTTCAGGTGGTTTATATGCAGGTATCAGATCAGGTGAAACAGTTACACTTTTTTGTGACGGAAGTTTCAAAGAACCCATCCAACTAGGTGCAGTCAAAGCACTGCTAGGAGTAGTTTTTGCAGGTGGTGGAAGTTTCCCTAACAGATCAGACCTGTCTAAAGATAACTTTTTTACAGCAGGAGGAAGTTCAAAAGCCACGGTTATTCTCCCGCAGCATTACCAATAGGTATCATACCTTGAACATATTGAAGTATCTGATCTTGAGGAAGTCCTGCATTCATTAAGAAGTCAACATAAGCACCCAGATCCTCCAATTCTGCGCCCACACTAATACTCTGACCAGAAGGAGTCATCATTTCAAAAGTTCTCTCGTCAGCAGGACCATCCCAATTAGGATAATGGAAGTCCAACATGTCTCTATAATTGCTTAATGAAACAGGCACAATTGATCCCTCAGGATTCAAGTCAGTAGGTGGTACAGGGAAATCCATTTGAGGATCAGAAGCAGTAGCATTAAACCCAGAACCAGTCATTTCAAATGTGTAATCATTAATAAGTTTGTCTAATATTCCATGTTGGCTGGCTCCAATCATTTGCATCGGGTCCATTCCAATAGCATCAGCGAGAGAAACTGTGGCAAACGTTTCTTGTTCTTGTTGAGCCTGATCAACCAAATAATTACCCATATCAAAATCGCTTTGCTCTAATGCACTGATCATTTCAGGAGTCATTCTGTCCAACGCAGTAGTAGCAGGAGATGTCATAGTGCTAGGAGTAAACGAATTAGCACCCGACCATGTTTCAGGCATGTAACCTTGTTGCATTTGCATAATTGCTGCTGCAAGATTATTGTCATAATCTGCTTGAGCCTGCGCTTGAGCAGCAGCCTCACTTGGTTGCATCATTTGCATCAAAGAACTCAACGTGTCCATCTGCTGTTCATCTTGAGCAACTTGTAACATTCCCGACTGGTACGGATTCATAGTCTGATCAGTTACATAATCCCAAAGATTGTTCTGATAATTTTGACCACCAGTAAACGTTTGCCCTGCTTCACGTTCAGTTGTTGCAAACCCTTGTTGTGCTAACAGCAGATCCATAGCATTCGTAGCAGCCTGTTCCTGTAGATCACGATTTTCTGCCACACCAGCAACATCTATACCAGCGCCCATACCAGCCATCATCAAAGCAGGGTCAAGACCGAAGTAAGGACCGAGCATAGAAGACTGAAGGTTTTGTTCAGCGGCAGCCTGCTGTTCAGCCAACATTTGCATAGCCGACTGCAACTCCATGTTCCGACCAGTAGTGTCCAAATCCTGACGGTAACTATCAAACATGTAGTTACCTAACATTTCCGCTTCGCTGGAACCTTGTTGACCGATAAGTTCTAACGCTCCCATGAAATCTCTCATAGCATCAGTCTCCTCGCCGTAACCAGCGAGATTCATTCCAATGTCACCACCTATGACATCCTGAATAAGATTCTGTTCAACACCTTGTCCTGCGAGTAATGCCAGCATGTCGGCAACATCCGTACCACGTTGAGTGGTACGAGCCTGAAATTCGTCTTCGACAGTCCCATAAGTCGCTTCATTCAATGCAGCCATCTGAGCAAACAACTCGTTCTTAGCAGTATTAAACGCTGTTTGAGCGTCATCTATGTCAATGTTGCCATCTTTAACTGCTTTTTGAATTTCTTTAATACGGTCATTGTAAGTATCAGTGCTTAATTGTTTTTGTTTCTGCTCATAAGTCAGTTCTTCTTCAGGAGGAACAGTAATCTCTGGAGGAGGATCACCTCCTTCAGGAACACCTTCAGGAACACCTTCAGGAACACCTTCAGGAACACCTTCAGGATCTCCTTTCGGAACCATAACTATTTGATCTGCACCAGTCTCAGTAACACCCCACTGGAAAATAGGAGCATTAATGTTACCACCCTCATCAGTAGCAATCTGAACCTCTAAAGCATCAAAAACATCCTGATTGATGATTTCATCATCTAAAGCCTTTTGAGCAGAAGCAGTCTCATACGCTTCTGCCGCTTCAACAGCAGTCATGCCACTGGTGTCACCTAAAGTTTCTTTAATGGCAGTATCCCAAGTAGTTAAAAAGTCAAGATTAAGTTCAGGATCTTGGAGATAACTTAAATCTCTGCCTCTAATATCCGTACCCGCCGCATCAGCAGCAGCAAACGGATCTACAGCAGAAGTCCCAGCAATGTCTGCTATAGCATTTAATTCAGGTGAGGTTTGTCTAGCCGCTTGAGCGCCACGAGCGCCTTGTGCAAACAAAGCATTTTGTTCAGCAGCACGTTTAGCCGCTAACTGTGCAGCAGCCGCAGAAACCGAATCAGTTCTTCTATCCTCAAATGTGGGAGGTAACGTTCTACCAGAACCACCACCATAAGGCGACCCCCTATTAGCGCTAGGCATAGTGGGAGGAGTAACAGGAGTAACATTATCTATGCCTTGAGGCTGATATTTTCCTGCCATATTTGCAAGTTGTGCTTCCAATACTCTTTGCGCTGCATCTTGTCTAATACGTGCATCCATCTCTGAAGGTTGTGTGACAACCCCTCCTGCACGAGAAGGACCCGCTGGTGCTGGACGGACATAATTTCTTGCACGTTCTACATTTTGTGTACCCGAACCTTTAACTTTTAAAGCATCCGCCTGTCGTCCTAAAAAATTTCCTATATCATCTACACCACTTTGAAAAGCGCCAACAGGGTCGCTTCTCCAACCAAAAGGATCAGGAACTTCGATTTCTTTTGTTAACAAATCGCCTAAGACTCCAAAAAAATCTCCGACATCCGACCCCAAATCACCTAACTGACCTTTAATTTTAGTCTTTGGACTAGATGTAGTTGGTTTTGGTTTTGTTTCTTTGCCATTAGCCATTAGGACATCGCCTCCCGAATCTCAGCAGCCTTAGCAGCCCGAACCGAATTAGCATCAGTAGCCCGCTGCAACCTCTCACCCGTAAACTGACCCTGCGCCGCCAAATCCTGCAAAGCCAAATCCAAAATCGCACGATTCTGAGCCGTAGCCGCCTCAGACCTCGCACGATCAAAAGCAGCCAACTGTTGAGCCAGAGCCTTTTTTCTTAAACCAGAATCATAAATACCACGAGAAATAAACTGTTCACCAATCTGAGGAACAGCCGCTTTCTGAGCCTGACCCAAATCGTAACGTTGACGATCATAACCAGTACCCACATTGCGTCTATCCATAGTCGTCTTATTCAACGCCGTTTTAAGGCGTTGACTAGGAGAGATCCCATAAGGATCTTGAACATTGAAACCTGACGACAAAGGATTATAAGCCATATTTACCTGCTGCGAGTCTGAGCGATACTAGGATACTTTTGCGCTATTTTTCTACGAATAGCCCGCTGCTCATCGCTTTTAGGTAAACGTCTGCGTTGCGCCGCTGTTAAACGAGCCACTAGTTAAAAACCTGACCCGCAATGACAAGAGTAGCGGTGTCTACAACAACATTTAACACAACAGCCCCCTCCGACCCACCGCCGCTGAGAGCAGTACCAGCAGTTACATCCGAAATGTCGCCCGTACTGGTCTGTGTGATACGTTGGTTTATTCTCTGTACGCTC
>Ga0315316_10003537_pt1 | contig 11328 bp, 6 predicted proteins | sample M160m3416metaG_FD_203702 | JGI IMG/M metagenome (GOLD analysis project Ga0315316, IMG submission 203702) | Ammonia-oxidizing marine archaeal communities from Monterey Bay, California, United States - M1 60m 3416 | ecosystem: Environmental > Aquatic > Marine > Intertidal zone | place: USA... | reverse complement strand
TTCCATCCTCAGTTTCTGCGTCGCTGCCAGTTGTGTTGCTGCTGCTTTGGCTTTCACGTTTGTTTCAGCTGCGGTCACTGCGATCCTGGCCAGCTTTGCTTCGGCTTCGGCTCGAACCTGTTTTGCTGATGAGAGTGCCTCTTCTGCTCTCTCCCGCTCTGTGGCGGCAGCGAGCTGACTTGCTTTCGCGGTTCTTAACGTTTCCGAAGCCGTTGCCAGTTGTGACTTTGCCGCTGCTTTCTCGTCGCTCGCCATTTTCCGCTGCCGGGTAGCGGCGGCTAATGTTTTTTCGGACTCCGCTCTGGATTGAGCGGCATTGTCTCGCATTTCCTCGGCAGCCGCACTGTCCAGTTTCGCAGCCATGGTCATAGACTTGGCGTTTTCTAAAATCTGCCGAGCTCCTGTTTCTGTTGCATCCGCAGTGGTTCTTATTTGCAGAGATTCCTCATGAAGCCGTTTTGCTTCCGCTAAGTCTTGACTTGCCTTTTCGGCCATGTCTGTCGCGGACTTTTGGCTCGCAACTGCTTCACGTTTCAGAGTTGCCGCGCTGTCGCGTAGATCAGTCGCCTCTGCAAGTTGTGTCTTTGATTCAGCAATAGCTTTTGTTGCTCGCTGTTTCGCATTCAGTTCGGCGGCTCTGGCCTTTGCGACCTCGGTCTTCTGTTGCTTTGCAATCGCTTTTAGACGGGTGAGTTCTGCTTGATTGCATCCAACGGCTAAGAATGCGATAAGTGCGAATGCCATAAATGGAAAATGTTTCATTGATCTCTCCCAAAAAAAATTGGCGATTGGAATGAACGACGCTTCAACGCAACAGTCAACCTGTTCTTCTGAGCAACAAAAAAGGGTCGCGGGAAAACAAGGGGCTGTGTAATTTGTTTCGGTCAGGAGTTTCCATCCGGATACGAAAAATATGTTTGTTGGTGTTTGCCCTTCGTACTGATTATTTCGGCAGTTCAACCTGCACTGAAATGGTCGACAGGAGAAGGACAAGACACAGCAAAATGCCTCATGGGGCGTCGGCTTGAAGAAAAGTGTTTGGCGTGTGATTATTCGATCGACAGCAACGTTAGTTGTCGACAGCATCGCCAAACACGGCTTGTGACTGGCAATAAGCAGTTGATGGTGCAGGCATCATGCTGTATTGGCCTTAGCTGTTCGCATTGGTGACGGTATAGAACGTTGCGAGTTGGAGAGTTTTTCGCTCAGGGCTAGTTCAGATAGCCATCAGCAAGATGCGAATACAACGATTGTTGGGATTGAATGCCTGTGCAAATGCACAAAGAAGGTCAGTCGGGTCGACTACTTAATGAAGGAAAGGTCGTGTGACTGTTGGCTAATTCTGTTGTCGGGCCAGATCTCTCAGTGGCTTGGGTTCCTTGTCCAGCGACGCATCGCCAGTGCTTCAGCAACTGATGGCTTATTCGTAGGTGTGTTGAACTGCAATCCTCGGTTGCCGCGAGATGAAAGAGGTTGATGATCCCATCTTGAACTGAACAGATGCGGGGGGCGTCATTTGCCGTCATTCCAGATGATGTGGGTGCCACTTTTACCCGGGAGGATGAGGTCTTTCCAGCCGTTGTTGTCGAGGTCTGCAACGCGAATCTGTAAGCCGATGCCGGGCCCCTCACCAGCAGTTGCGGTCGAGATTAGCCGCTTCGTCCAAGCTTGGTTCGTAGGGTTCCAGTCGTAAAACTGAACGGTAATATCATCTTGCGCACCGGCGTCACGACCCGAGTGCGCGTAGTATCGTTTGCCGGTGATCAGTTCAGGTTGACCATCATTGTCGACATCATCCCAAGCCAACGCATGTCCTTGCGAAAATTTTTTGTCAATCATGTGCTGACGCCATGTGGTTGTCCCGTCAGCCTGGGGGGCCAGTTGCTCGTGCCAGTAGAGACCGTAACTGTGTCCATCGGCCCAGATGAGGTCGTTTCTGCCATCATGGTTGAGGTCCACAATCAAAATGGGACAACTCGCATGGGGAAGATCAAAATCGTGATGGTATTTCCACTGTCCTGAAAAGGCGCCTGCGGTGGGTTGCTCGTACCAACCTGCTTGGAAAATGATGTCCTGCTTTCCATCACCATTGAGGTCACCGAAGCCCATGCCATGGCCATTCCCACTTTCGCTGACGACGTGGCGTTCAACGTTGACTCTGCCGTCGGTATCTTTCACAAACTTGAAAATCTGCGTTGGGTTTTTCGCGTTCCAGGAATTCTCGATGAACTCAGGAGTGCCGTCGTCGTCGATATCGTGCAGGAACGTCGCTTCATTGTGGGCAGTGCCTGTGTCTACGAGTCGGTGGACCGACCATGCTGCGATGTCGTAGTTGCCAGCACCGGGGTTTTCATACCAGTTAACTGGAGTTTCCTTAAACGTTCCAGCGACTACATCAAGATCACCGTCACCGTCCATGTCGTAGAGATGTTCTGAATTGTTTGATAGGTAGTCATTGCCAAACGATGTCAATTTGCGGACAGGACGTTGCTTGAAATCAGGTGCTTGGTACCAAAACTCGCCGGCAGTGATGTCCAATTTTCCATCGCCGTCAATGTCGCCAACTGCGACACCCTCGTTGTTGTCCTTATGAAGCAACTGAACACGCCACTTCTGTTTCACTGCTTGTTTTTTCTTGCGTTTGTCTTGAGCGGTCGCCGTGACGGTAACCGTTGCGATGAGTAAGAAGAGTGCCAGCGAATCAATTTTCATGGGAGTGCTCGGGTTCTGTTGCAGATTGGGGCTGCCGGATGGATTACTTGGTCCACTGACGTAGTGTGTTTCCTGAAGCATCAGTAAGGCGGAACTTCCGGATAGAGGCGTTGCCTGGGCCATCGCTCACGTCCAGCCTCAGCTGCTGAATCGACTTGTTGGTTTGCATATCGATCTCAATATTTTGCCACTTGCCATTCGCTGATACCTCAAATGGAATACGTTTACCCTTCGGGAGAGTCGTTTTCTGGTCGGTTGTAAAGAACAGTTCACCGCCACTGGTCGTGCCTCCGTTCAGTTCAAAGCTGACCCGATAGGGACCAGGCGGCAAGGACTCTCGTCGAAGATCGATTGCGATGCCAGGGTCTTCACCTGAGAAAACAAGCTGGAGGTTTCCGTTAGCCACCTTTAGTTCAGTGTTTTTGCGAGCTCGGATAGGTTTCTTTGCACCAGAACGATTGCGTTGTTTGCTAACGGGTGGGGCGGCGTCAAATTTGGTCCATTCACGATTGCTGTGAACCACTTTGGTGTTGGTCGCCGTTGCAGGCGTGACTGGTGCATAGGTTGCGGAAGAGGCATGAAGTATCGAGCGGGACATGTCGGTCCATTTTTGGACCATTTTTGCTACAAGCTGGGGATGTTTTGCGGCGATGTCATTGAGTTCAGTACGATCTTCCTTGACGTTGTAAAGTTCCCACGGCTCGCTTTTGAAGCTCACGATTTTCCAGTCACCATCTCGCAGTCCGCGGTCGCCGGAAAACAGCAGGTGTATTGGCTGTTGGCGGGTGAGTGATTCACCATGAAACGTGGGTGTTAGCGTGGTACCCGAAATCGGTCTCAAGTCGCGGTTGGGCCATGCACTGGGGACATCGCTTTTGGTGATTTCGACTAGCGTTGGCATGACGTCTATCAAATGGGCGGGTTCATCGGTGATCGAGCCTGGCTTGGTTGTTAATCCTGTTGGCCAGTGCACGATTGCCGGAGTCGAGATGCCACCTTCAAATTGATTTTGTTTGTAGTAGCGGAACGGGGTATTTCGAGCCCAAGCCCAGCCGGTTGAGTCGGGTAGCGCGATGTCACCGTTCGTTGGCTCGACGTCCAGAAGTGGAGCTTTGCGGTCATAGGGACAAGCTCCGTTATCAGACACGAATAGGATCATCGTGTTATCAAACTCGTCGTTGGCCTTGAGATCATCAACTAAACGACCGACTTCCTGATCGACGCGATCAATCATGGCCGCAAGTGTGGTCATGCGATTGGCTTCATACTTTTGTCGCCATGGTTCGAGGTCTTGCCACGCCGGAATATGCTCAGGGCGAGGGCTCGGTTGCAGCGTGTTTGGTAGGATCCCCTGCTCTTTTTGTTTGGCTACTCGAGAGCTTCTCACGGCATCCCATCCCGAGTCGTACTTACCCTTGTACTTTGCGTAATCTTGCGGAAGTGCGTGCAGTGGGGCGTGAGGCGCGTTGAATGCTACGTACAAGTACCACGGATTTGTCGTTGTTCGTGCCTCCTTAAGGAATTTAAGGGCGTAATCCACATCGGCCACGGTTGTGTAAAAATCATTTTCAGGGACAGCCCATGGTTCCCCATTCAGGCGGAACGTCTTGTCGCCTTTGAAAAAATTGCAGGCGCCACTGAGATGTCCAAAATAGCGATCAAAGCCAAAGTCCGTGGGTTCCTGTTGAAGGTGCCACTTGCCGGTCATGGCAGTAAAGTAACCGCTGGATCCCAGAACTTCCGCCGTGGTGACGGCATGGTTCATCTTGGTGTTACCTGCGGCAAGGCAATACTGTCCGGTCAGTAATGAGACGCGGGAAGAATGGCATTTAGCCGTGTTGTAGAACTGAGAAAACCGAAGACCATTGGCTGCAAGTGCATCAAGGTTAGGTGTGTCAATTTCACCCCCGTAGCAACCAATGTCTGAATAGCCGAGGTCGTCCACCATGATCACAACAATGTTGGGTGGGGTGGCGGCGTGGGACGTGGGGGCTGCCAACAGAAAGAGAAGCGACACCGATATCATTGCGATACAGGCTTGGGCTGAGATTGAGGTCAGGTTTAGCATTTTGGTTTTGTGGCTGGAAATTCGAACGTCATTTCTTAATGAAGGATGGATTCTGGAAGGAGCTACCTGTAGCAACCCCCTCTTCAAAAATTGTCTGAGGATTTACGGCCTACTGCAGTCTTGCTTCGACATGACCAGGCGATCCGTTGAAATCAGAAAACAGTGGGCAGTTTTTGGAATTACTTGGGTAGCGTTGGTCCACGTTACCACAGTTCGGACCCTCATCAGGCTGAGCCGGGAATTTCTCTGCCAGCATGGCGTCTGCGCCGTACTGCTTGTGGTCTGTGAGAAGTCATGATGCGGTTGCTTCTATTCAGAATGTAAGTGTTGTTTGCAAGACAGGGCTACTCCGGTGTTCTTTTACTTTTCCATCATTCTTTCAAGCGAGGGGATGATCGCGTTGGCCCAGATTTCGTGACCCTCTTTGCTCGGGTGTGTGGTGTCGGGCATCATCTCTTTCGATAGGAATCCGTTGTCGTCCAGGAATTGCGGCCCGATGTCCATGTAGGTGACGTTGGGAATCTCCTTGAGCAGATCGGGCAGGTAGGAGTTCAGTTCTATAATCTGTTTTCGATGCGGGTGATCCAAGTTCTGGCGGCGTGGAAAAACGCCTAGCACCAGAATCTTCATCCTGGGATACATCTTATTGAGTTTTGCGGCGATGGCTTGAACTCCGTCAGCTGCCTGCTTTGGTTTGTCACTTCCCCAGCAGATGTTGTTGGTGCCAATCATCAGTGACGCCGCTTTCGGAGGTGTTTTTAGCGGGGGGAGGTGATCAAGACGCCACAAGACATGGTTCGTTCGGTCGCCACCGAAGCCAAGATTCAGAGCATTCAGCGGTTCAAAGTGTTGTTTCCAAATCGGCTCACCTGGGCCGCCCGTATCAAAGTTGTTGGTGATCGAATCGCCCACCATCAAGAGTTCGATGCTCTTGTTCTGTTTTGGATCGTTCGCCGCTTCAATTTCTGCAATCTTTTCGGCATGTCGTGTGAACCACCACGATGCCAGACGGACTTGTGGGGTCGTTGAGGGATGGGCAGCATTGAAACGATCCTCAGCGTTGATGATCGGCATAGGGCAGGCAAACCATATGGCTAACAGAAACAGAATGTTTGCGTGGAGGACTCTTGTCATTGCTGGCTCACATTTGTTTTGCATTTTGGGGACAGTTGTGCACGTTTTCGTGTTGGCACTTGAATTGTTGTCAACGGTTTTGGATCTGGGCATCGCTCTTGTTCACTGCAGCATCCCTTTTCCCACTGGGTAGCACCGTCGTTTACGCCAATGCTGCTTGGACCTGATCTGTTTTCAAAAGATTCGAGGTTAAGGATAGTGAACAAAAGTTGGATATTCCAGCAATCTGGCAGCGTGGGTGAGAAAACGTTCGTTAGCGGCGGCTTACTTTGGCTCGTTTTATGTGTACGATCGATAATTGTTATTGTCTGCAGTGTGTAATTCGCGTTTAAGCATCGTTTTCGGGGCGACGCGGCCGCACGGGTTTGATCAACATTTTTGTGAGAAATGATGGATGTGGAATCGGGAGTGGTGTGGATTGATGGGCAGGGAGTCAGTCAGTGCGAGGTCCCGAGGTTGTGTTTTTCATTCGTGAAAGTTCCAGCTTTCATAGGTCTTGTATTTGTATCTTTGCTTGCAGTTGTGGCATTTGGGATCGTCGGTACGCTGTATTTGATGTTACCCGAGGAAACGGCAAGTATGACAATCTTGTTGTTTGTTGGTGGTTTCTTTGCGGTGTCCTTTTTGCCCATCATTGCATTCGTGCTGTGGAAATCACTGCTGATTTTATTTGGTTCAAAGCAGATCGTGATAGATGAACGCTCTTTACGGGTAATCACGCGATTCGGGCCGATTTGGTCCACTGTCAAATGTCAGTTGTCGAAGCTTGGTGGTTTTCGGATTGAAGATCCGCAAGGTCAGCGATACCAGATAGATGTTGAATATTCCAATCTTGTGGCGGTGCAACTGGACGGCAGGACAGTTCCCTTGCTGCGCATGTTTGCCAACCAGATTGTAGGACAACTCGTTGAAGAATTGCCGCATAAGATCGAGCAGGTCACTGGTGAGTTCGCTAGCCTTGGATTCCGAGCAATCAAAGCAGACGATCTTGCTGCTGAACTTTCCACGCTAGATCCGTTCAGGATTCAAGAACGAAGCGGAAAGCCTATCGGAAGCGAAGTGTCGATCGAGGCTGAAGGGCAAGGGCAATTAATTAAAATCCCCGCGTTGGGGCTCAGGAAATCAACGTCACGAGTGTCGGCGTTCGTATGTTCGGGATTCCTGCTGTGTGAGTTGTTTGTGTTGGCGGTGTTGGTTCCGGCTCTGTTGGCAGGGAAGGTAGGCGGTCAGCCAGCAGCGGGATGGTTCATGGTGGGAGTGTTTACCTTTGTAGTGGTTGGCATGCTGCTCTATCGAGTGGATGCAGCGATTCAACACGGGGCGGTTCGGGTTCGTCGAGACTCACTCAGCTTTCGTGAATATGGATTATTTGGCAAACACCATGAAGAATGGAAGCGTGAAGATATTGAGGCGGTGCGGGTCGAGGTTGAAGAATATCGAACGAGTGAATCTGTCAGCTTCGATCATTTTATTCGCGTGGAGCCTGCCTCAGAGTCTGAACGGCAGTGGTTCAGTCATCTGGGTAAAGATGAACTCGAGTGGATGGTCACCAGCATTCAGCAGCATCTTGGTTTGGATGACGTTGAGCAATGATGAGGGAATGCATCGAAGTGCCGCAGCATTTTTTACAATGTTGAAGCCTGATCTGGTGTTGCAGCATTGTCCGGCGTTGGTGGAGGCTCTGCCCCTTGATTGGGCTCGGGTGACTCCATGCCTGACGCCGTTTCGTCATTTCGCAAGCGGGTGTTGGATGCGATGGAGTTGAGAAAGACACGTCGGATCGCATCGTAACCGCGATCATTTGGGTCTTCGATGTTGCTGTAGAACCAATAGTGTGGATCTTCGCTATCGTAGTGTTTCTGCCAGAACTGCCTGCAGTGAGATCCGTGTCCAAGAAATAATTCGTGCAGTGGCACGACGTGCACAAAATCATGCTTGGAAGCGACTGACCGGATCATTTTGTTGTATTGGGCATGAATTGCCAGGCCATCTGGCCAGTTCGGCAGAAAGACACTCGGTGCATCGCCCACTCCGTCAGTGGGATCGTAAATGTCGCCGATGTAGATTTCGCATCCGGATGGAAACTTGTCGACGATCTTCCGTATCATCGTGTCGAGCCGTACGCGATAATTTTCGATCCAAGGTTGAGCTTGTTCCAACGTAGCTGAATACATGGCGCACTCGCGAGGAGGGCTTTTGCCATAGCTATGAATAAGGTCGTTGCCACCGGAGGTCATCACTACGATGCCAAACGCATTTTCATAGGTCGGAACCGTTTCCTGAATCACTTGAAGGTGCATCATGGATTCTGAACCGGAGATTGCGAAATTCTCAGAATTTAAATTTGGCAGAACATTCTCAAGGCAGTTGCCTTGCATGTCCGCAAATTCGTCGCTTGGATTACGCCTTAGACGATTGAAGAATCGGTGGCTCTTCGAGTTGGCCCCCAAGCCGGCTGTAATGCTGTCGCCGATTCCAATCAGTTGTATTTGGCGATCAGACCAAATGCTTTGGAATTCATCCGCGTTTACAGTTGGCCAGCCGGACCTTCGCCTGGTGGTCGAGATAAATAGAACTCGATGTACGCGAATGAGCCCGGAATTACCAAGAGAGCAACCAGAAGCAATAACTTCAAGCGACGTTTCGGACGCGGTTTTTTCTTGGTTTGCATAGGTGCGTACTGCAATCATGAACGTAAAACGAGAGTAGGCCGCCGATGCCCATGGTAGCATCGGCGGCTTGGTTCGTGAAATCATTGTCCAAAATCAAATGCCCCAGCTTACTTGTTACTATACGAGATAGTTGTTGTTCCAAGCGTACCTTCAAACTTGAACGGTGCGTCATCGAAGTACTCGGTTGAGACTGGAGATCCCCAGTCGTATCCGATATCGAGACAGTCGTTCGCCGTGAAAGTTAAAGGCGCGGTCATCGGTACGCGACCTCCTGCGACAGCTTTGCCGTTGACGCTGATCTTTACGTCCAGTGGCGCGGCTGGTTTTGCCTCTGCCAGTCGTGACTGGACTTCAATCACCACATCACCAGCACCAATGGGCTTAGCGGATCTAAACACGGTGCGTTTGATTTCGAACAGGTTGTATTCGTAAACCAGGTAGCCGTCTTGCATGAAGAGTGATAGGCCTCCTGAGAATCCTCCAAGTGCATAAATCACGCCGTTTGCCTTTTCAGGCAGTTTGGCTTCGACACGCACATCGTTATTGAATTTTCCGAGCTTGGGGGCTGCGAATTCTGGCATTCGTTCCATTGGGCCACGGAACGTCCATTTCTTGAAGGGCGTTGCTGGTGCATCCTCTGGGTGGAATGCGACGGTCCAGAGACCTCCACCAATGGGAAGGTTGTTGTTCTTGGCGGATTCAACCAGAAACAAACTCTTGAGTTCTTGCAGCTTTTCAGGCATCTTCGCCGCTAGATCATTAGCCTGACTCCAGTCTTCCTTGAGGTTGTAGAGTTCCCACTGATCGTTTTCAGGATTCCAGTTCTGAATCCCTGCAGGAGTTCCGGGGATCCATGGCGTTCTCGGGCCAAACGTTCCCGCAAACCAGCCATCGTGGTAGATGCCACGACTGCCCATGATGTCGAAAAATTGTGTTTTCAACTTACCTTCGGCTTCAGGGTTATCGAAGGTGTAAGCCATGCTTGTCCCGTCGAGGGTTTCCTGTGGAATCCCATTCACAGTTTTCGGTGGCGTGATGTCCAGGATTTCGTAAAGTGTCGGCGCGATGTCAATCACGTGGTGGAACTGGCTGCGCGGAGTATTGTCTTGTTTCAGGCGTGCGGGCCAGGACAAAGCCATTGGTTGTCGGGTGCCACCAAAGTGTGCCCCAATAAGCTTGGTCGAGCGATAAGGTGTGCTGCCAGCCCACGCCCAACCGGCGTGATACATGTTGTCCGTTTTTGGAGAACCCAACACTTCAAGGCCACCGAGTTCGTCGAGAGCTTGAACGTGATCTTCTATCTTGGTTGGAATGCCGTTCTGCGCCAACAGTTCACTGATGGTACCGTTCTGCCCCTCTGCCGAGGATCCGTTATCACCCCAAATGTAAAATACCAGAGTATTATCACGACGACCTTGTTCTTCGATCTCATCAAGGATTCGACCGACCTGATGATCGGTGTGCTCAACGAAGCCAGCAAACACTTCCATGAGACGACGCTGGAAAGGCTTCTCTTTTTCAGGAATCGAATCCCATGACGGCAAGGTTTCTGGTCGTGGGGTGAGTTGTGCATTCTGGGGAATCCAGCCCATCGCTTTGGCACGCTTGAAAGTACGTTTACGGTATTCATCCCAACCATCATCAAACTTTCCTTTGTACTTGTCAGCCCACTCTTTCATGACATGGTGCGGACCGTGTGCACAGCCTGATGCCCAGTACATGAAGAATGGTTTATCGGGAGCGAATGATTGTTGCTCACGCAACCAGTGGATTGCATCGTCAGCCAAATCTTCGCTCACATGGTAACCCTCACGGTGAATTGCGCGTGGATCGACCGAAGTCGTGTTACGCACCAAATTTGGCTCGTACTGTGATGCCTCGCCAGACAGGAAACCATAAAAATATTCAAACCCATAGCCGGTAGGCCAGCGATCAAAAGGACCTTTGGAAGTCGTTTCCTCAGCAGGAGTGTTGTGCCATTTGCCCCACGCGCCGGTGTTGTATCCGTAGTCTTTCAGGATCTCAGCGATGGTTGCAGAAGTCTTGGGGATCGCGCCGCTGAATCCATCCCAGTCGTTTGCCAGTTCGCAAATCTGACCATTGCCGACTCGAGTGTGGTTGCGACCAGTCAATAACGCTGCCCGGGTTGGTGAGCACATCGCCGTGGAATGAAAACGGTTGTAAGAGATGCCAGCTTTGGCAACCCGATCAAGGTTGGGTGTGGCGATTTCGCCGCCGTAGGTTGACGCCGTCCCTGGGCCCACATCATCGATCAGCACAATCAGAATGTTGGGCGCGTCTTCTGGCAAACGACGTGTTGCAACTCGCTTCTTGTGAGTCGACGTTTGTATGGTCAGACCTGGCTGCGAAGCAGAGGGCGTAGGGGGAAACGGCAGAGACTCTTGAGCAGTGGTTGGGGCTGCTGACAGAATCAGAGTCGTGAGGAATATTGGTAGTAGTCTGTGCTTCACGGAATCAAACGGCGGTACCGCTCTCCGGGGGGGGGATGGCGTTGTGTTAATGCGTAAAAAGTTACAGTCTGAAACTTAACACTTGCTGCCATTTTGTGGCACCAATTGTCCGAGAAAATGGAGAGGGATTCCAAGAACTTTTGTTGCCTTGGTCGTTACAACTGAATGCTCCAGGATTCCAGGCTTGGGGCGTGAAAAACGCTCGCACGATTTCATCCTTGCGCGTCGTCGCAAGCCTTTTGCACTTCACCGCACACGTGAGAGCATCTGA
>Ga0315316_10003536_pt1 | contig 11330 bp, 12 predicted proteins | sample M160m3416metaG_FD_203702 | JGI IMG/M metagenome (GOLD analysis project Ga0315316, IMG submission 203702) | Ammonia-oxidizing marine archaeal communities from Monterey Bay, California, United States - M1 60m 3416 | ecosystem: Environmental > Aquatic > Marine > Intertidal zone | place: USA... | reverse complement strand
AATATATTTTACTGCTCCAGTATTTTTGGTAACTTTATCAAACCCTACCCAAAAAGAAATTATATGGTTACCTCTAATCGGCCAATATGGCAAATCATGGTGCCATGGAGTAGGTTCTTTAGTTTTAGGCTCTTTTACCAATAATTGATCATAAAAAAAATTAATATTTTTACTATCTAATATTTTACCAGCAAGTTCTGGTAAATTTGATTCAAAGGCAAAATTTCTAAATGATTTATTTCTTCTCCATAAAAAAAAATCGCCGTAATATCTACCTGTATTTTCTTTAGGTGTATATTCTATAGATGCTTTTCCAGGATCAGACAAAATATAATCTATAGCAATTTGCATTTCTTTAATCCAATGAGTATCAATAGCATTTCTTATTACTGTTACACCATTAATATTATAATCATGCTTAATTTTATCTATATTCATTTATTCCTCTTCTTAGTTCTTCCCAAAATAAACTAATATAGGCTAAAGAAATAGAAGTCATATTATCTGTAGATATTTTTGAATTCATATAATCACTCTACCAGACAAAAGAGTTCTCTACAAATACTGGAGGTATGGTAGTTTAACTTTATAATTTCTTCGGGTTTTCAACAACATGTGTTTCAAAATTAGCCGGCGCAACAATTTCAAGAACTTCAAAATCAGGAGAACAAGCGATCTCTCTATGAGCTATTTTAGGTTTTTGATTTATAGCATCCCCTTTTCTAATTGTTTTTGTGCCTAAGCCTTCATATTCAAACGTTGCCCATCCATTTAAAACTAAAACAAATTGAAAATCACAGTCGTGCATATGCCATTCTTTTACATCATCTTTCAATTCTTTGCCATTTGCTTTGATGATATGAGCAATGTACTCACCTTTAGTTCCTTTTTTGATGCCAAGGTCTCTATATTCAAATATTTCTCTTAGGCCTGGTGTCCATTCAGCATCTTTTGCTATATTATGAACAAAATCCCAATTATTTTTATTATTAGACATTATTACCTCCCATAATATTTATAGCCTCATTATTTAATAAGCTGAAATTTTTTATCAAAATGCCTATCATAAATAATAGTAGCACATTATATGATACATCCAAAAAATAGACTAGAAGTTAAAGTATTTTGAAAAAATGGTATTGCTAATATATAACAACTCATAAGACCTGACATTCATACAGAAAAGTTTTTTATAATAAAAAATAAAGTAAGATGATAGTTTATAATATTTATACTATTTTATTTATAATTATTATTAATATAGAATTATTTAAATTAAATTTTAGGAGATATTATGGCTAGATATTATGAAGTAGCGGAAGGTGTATCTGAAAATATTGATGCTGAGACTCAATCCTATGTTTTTAATCAAACTATGCTTAGGATTAAAGACCCAAAAATTTCATTAGATTTTTATACACGTATTATAGGAATGAAATTATACAGAAAAATTGATTTTCCCGATATGCAATTTACATTATACTTTCTAGCTATGCCTAATGATGTAAATGATGATAATGTGCCTGAAGATAATAATCAAAGAACTACTTGGACATTCTCCCAAAGAGCTATGTTAGAGTTAACACATAATTGGGGTACTGAAAGTAATAAAAGTTTTAAGCATCATAATGGTAATTCAGATCCTCAAGGCTTTGGACATATTGGTTTTTCTGTTCCAAATGTCTATGAAGCATCAAATCGTTTTGAAAAATTAGGGGTTAAGTTTGTTAAGAAACCAGATGATGGAAAAATGAAAGGTTTAGCCTTTATTGAGGATCCAGATGGGTATTGGATAGAAATACTACAGGCAGATATGATAGAAAAAAATTCTTAAATTAGTTCACTAATTTTTTTTGCTGTAAAAGCACTTAATGTCCATCCTAAATGTCCATGCCCCGTATTATAAAAAACATTACTATTTTTTTTACTTTGTTTTGTTATTGGCATCATATTAGGTGTCATGGGCCTAAGCCCGGCCCATGGCTTTATATCTTCTGTGTTAATATTTGGAAAATTAGTTTCTGCCCATCTAATCAGAGGTCTTACTCTATCCCACTTGATATCTGTATTGTATCCTGCAAATTCTGCAGTTCCAGCTATTCTTAATCTCTTAGTTCCTAATCTGGCAGTAACTATTTTTTTTTCATCATCTAATAAACTAACCCAAGGAGAATTTTTTCCAGGTTTATTAATTGTAATACTATATCCTTTTACTGGATATATAGGTAAATTATCACCAATACTATTAGCAAGTCTTCTGGAACCAATTCCAGCACAAACTATCACTAAATCTGTATCATTTAATTCTTCATTAAGATTGTTAGCATGATGTTTTATGAATTTTACATTATATTTATTCTCTAATATATTACTTAATTCCATACAGAACTTATGAATATCTCCTGTAAAATCAGTTGTATTATAAAAACCGCCGACAATATTTTTATCTGATAATGATGGTTCAATATTATATATTTCATTTTTATTCACTTCCCATCTTTCTAGGCCGGCTAATTTATAAATTTTGTTAGTTTCTCGCGCTAGGTTTAATGCTTTTAGATCCTTAAAAATATGTAAGATCCCTTTTTTAACTATATCGAATTCAATATTTTCTTCATTAGCTATAATTTTATATAATTGGCCAGAATTTATGGCCATTTTGCAAGTTTCTAATGTATTATCTTCTCTTTCAGATATTGCATTAATAAATTTTATAAACCATTTAAATTTATTTAAATCAGGTTTTAATGAAATGAGAAGAGGGGCGTCTTTTTTAAATACCCATTTACTTGCTTGTCTTATATTTTTCCAGCTATTCCAGGTTTCTGAATTAGAAGCGCTGATTTGGCATCCATTAGCATAGGATGTTGCCATTGCTGGATATTTTCTTTCATCCATTATAGTTACTTGGTGGTTATTTTTGGCCAAATAGTAGGCTGTAGTAATGCCTGTAATTCCACTTCCAATAATTTTAACCTTCATATGAAAAGTTTATCAGAAAAATAGTTAACTTCAAATTTTTACTCTAATAAATATTTTAGAAAAAATGTTATTAGAGTTATAATTAAAACCTTCTTAAAAGTAATTTAATTAAATTACGTAAAATGATAAATAGAAATGGACTTTTGATTATTTTTAGAACCAATAACCTTAATTTGGGAAAATATTTAAAGATGATAAATACGGTTATAAATATTATTAATAATATTAAAGCTAATTTAATCATATCAGGACTTTACCATAATTTTTTTTTTCTACAATTGACACTATAAGATATAATATTAATAAATTATCAAATTTAATATATTTCTAGTTAATTAAGATAAATATATCCATTATGATTTAAATATTTTTAATTTTTATTTTGGAGATAGATATGAAATTTTTTAAATTAGTTTTTATTACTCTTTTTTCATTACTATATATTAATAGTAATGCTTTTTCTTTAGAGCTTAAACCTGTAATTGGTTTGAACTTAGCAAAACAAATGGCAGATGCTTGCGAGTTGAAGAGAGCAGAAAAAAATTGGAATCCTATTAATATAGCTATAGTAGATTCTGGAGCAGATTTAGTTTTATTTAGAAGGCAAGATGGTGCTTTTTTAGGAAGTATAGATATTGCTATTAGAAAAGCTACTTCTTCTGCAATGATTCCTCGTTCTACTCGAAAAGTAGGTGAATTAGCTTATGCTGAAGATGGTAAATTAGGCCCTCGGCCAGGTGTTGCTACAGTTGATTTTTTAGTTCCATTTGCGGGTGGATTGCCAATTAGAACAGATAAAGGTCATTTAATAGGAGCTATAGGTATAAGTGGAGCTAGTTCAGATCAAGATGAAGAATGTGCACAAGCTGCTATAGATTCTGTAAGACATCTGTTGAATTAATATAGATATTTATAATATTTTTTGGTTAAAAGCCTTATATACTTTGTTAAAAATTTATTAATCTATATCTTTCAAAGTTTTCACGAATGATATTTTTTCCGAAGGATTAATATTTTTTTTTAATTGTTCTAAAGTATTGTGTTTTGACCAAATTATATTGTTAAATAAACCTTTTATTTTTTTGCTTTGAGATATTCCTATTAACCAGAAACCACCATCTTCTGCAGGACCTAATACTATATTTGATGTATATAGCTTCTTCCACGCATTTAAAATAAGTTTACTAGTAATATCAGGAATATCACTCCCTATAATAATTGTTTTGTTGGGGCTTTTTGAAAATACTCTCCACATTTTTTCTCCAATATCTCCAGGACCTTGAGGTATTCTTTTAATTCTTGGGAATATGGATTTAGACCAATTTTGTATAGATGAATCTGGAGTTACACATAATTTAATGTTTATTCTTTTATCAGCACTTATTTTCATAATTGTTCTTAAGAGATTATGATAATAAAAATTAGATCCTAATGCTTTTCCTATTTTGTTTTTTAAACGGCTTTTACCTATAGATATTTCTGGGCGCCTAGCAAAAATAATAAGATTAACTTTTTCCACGTTTATATCTCTCATAAATTTTATTGATATTGTTTATATTAAATCCAAAAAAGTATAAGGTTAAACAATAAAGATTAATCATTGGTCTAACTAACCATCCTTGAGTTTCGTAACGAATGGAATCAGTTACAACATAGCTATTAAGTATTTTTATATTACTAAAACCAATATCCCTAATAATTGTCACGTCTTCCATTAAAGGTATTTCTTTATAACCTCCAACTTTTTTATAAAACTTTTTTGAAATTAATAAACCTTGATCACCGTATGGTAATTTTAAATACTTTGATCTTATATTTACGATGAATCCTAGTAAATATGACCAAATATTATTTTTATTAAATTTTATTTTAAAAGAAGCGGCTTTAAAATAATTTAGATCATCTGATATGAATTTTTTAACTTCTATTATATTCTTTCTTTCCAATACCGTATCTGAATGAAGAAAGAATATCCAATCAGTAGAAACTTTCTTAGACCCTAAAAGTAATTGAGAGCCTCTACTTTGTATAGATTTAATTATTTTGGTTTTATATTTTTGAGATAATTCTATAGTTAAATCACTTGATTCTGCATCTACTATTATGATCTTATTAAAATATTTGGTTATAGAATTTAATGTTGTAGTAATTGTTTTTTCTGAGTTATAAGTTGGAATTACTACTGTAACATTTTTTAAGGTTAAATTTTCCATAGTTAGTTTATAATATAAATATCCATCACCATACCTAACCATATTAAAAAACCACATAAATTTGATTTATTAAAGCCTTTATTGAATTTATGTATTTCTGTAATTTGAGTATTGGCAGCATAATACGTTTGCCACAAACCTAAAGCGAAAACAAATACTATAATTAATAAATTAAAATTATTTAATAATAATGCTGGGATAAATATGATACTGCTAATGAAGTATGCTCCAGCTGCAAATAAGCCAGACTTATGTTGCATTTTTATTGCTGTTGATTTTACTCCTGTAAGTTTGTCATCTGAGTAATCCTGCATTGCATAAAGAGTATCATAGCCTATGGTCCAAAAAATGGCACTGACGTATAGAATTGATACTTCAAAATTTGGATAGCTATTTGTTACACAACTGTATCCAATTAAAATGCCAATATTGAATGTTATTCCAAGCCAAATTTGAGGAAAAAAGGTAAATCTTTTTGTTAAAGGATAAATAATAATTAATGGAATACTTATTATAGAAATAATTATTGCTGGAATTGTGAGGTTATATAAAATATATAAACCAATCACAAACATTAAAAATATAAAAGTTAAGCCATCTAACACTGTAAGTTTACCAGAAGCGATAGGTCTATTTTTAGTTCTATTAGTTTTTTTATCAATTTTTCTGTCTAAAATATCATTCCATGCACAACCAGCAGCTCTTAAAATAAATGATCCAAAAAATAAAAGAATTGTATATTTAAAGAAGATTGATAATTCAGGTTTTGCTATATTAATACCCCACAGGCAGGGCCAAGCTAATAATAATGCGCCTGTAGGGCTAGTAAATCTTCCTAAAACGATAAAATTTTTAATTTTTTGTATCATAGTATTTAATATTATTTGGAATAAAGAATTAATTTGTATTAAACTATATTTTTAAATTATTTAATGTTTATCATATAAATTTAACTTATAGAAGATTTTAGAATAGGATGTAAAATTGGATTATCAATTTAAAACTCGAGTTTATAATGAATCTTCTTTAGATAAACATAAGAATATTTCTCTTTCTTTAAAGCAGTCACATAAATTAATTAATGTATTAAGAATGAAGGAAAATGATGATATACTTATTTTTAATAATATTTCTGGAGAGTGGTCTGCAAAGATTCAAATAAAAAAATCTGTAGTTAGTGCAGAGTGTATTAAAAAAATAAGAGGTATAAAAAAAGAAAATGGCCCATCATTAATTTTTTCACCATTAAAACAAGCAAGGTCAGATTGGTTAATAGAAAAAGCTACAGAGTGCGGAGTTGAGACTTTACTTCCAAGCTTGATGAAAAGGACTTCTGTTAGGAATATTAATATAGGCAGGTATAGAAGTAACGCAATAGGTGCAGCTGAACAAACTGGAAGATTAAGTATTCCAAATATTGAACCGTTGAGAAAGTATGAAGAACAAATAAAAATATGTGAAAAATTAAATAAAACTATTATATTCTGTGATGAATTAAGAATGTCTCCTTTAATCAAAGAATTTAATAATAATTTAAATCCTCCTGATATTGCATTAGTAATTGGTCCCGAAGGAGGGTTTGATGATACAGAAAGAGATTATATGCAAACTAACATAGAAAATTTGATAGAATGTAGTTTAGGTCCTAGAGTATATAGAGCAGAAACAGCTGCTTTATTAGCTCTTGCATTATTTCAATAAATTTTTATTTAGGAAAAAAATATATGGAGCTTAAAAAAGAAGACTTAATTAATTGGTTTGCAGAAGGTTGTAAATCAAAAAAATTATTTAGAATAGGCACTGAACATGAAAAGTTTGTTTATAACATAGATAATCTCAAACCTGTATCTTACGATGAACCTTCTGGTATTAGAAATATATTAAAGGCTTTAGTCAGTTATGGATGGGAAGAAGTAAATGAAGAAGGTAATTTAATAGCTCTTAAAAAAGATAAACAATCTATAACATTGGAACCGGGAGGACAATTAGAATTATCAGGCGCACCTCTAGAGAATATACACCAAACATGTAGCGAGGTTTATGAACATTTAAGACAAGTAAAATTAGTAGGAAAAGATTTAAATATTGGTTTTTTAGGAGTTGGAGCTAGACTTGAAGGAAAACTATCTCCAGATTTATGGATGCCAAAACCAAGATATAAAATAATGAGAGAATACATGCCTAAAGTTGGTGACCTTGGGTTAGAAATGATGGCTGATACTTGTACTGTACAAGTTAATTTGGATTATTCATCAGAAGAAGATATGAGACGAAAGTTGAAGACTTCATTTATATTACAACCTATAGTTACTGCTTTGTTTGCTAGCTCTCCCATAGAAAAAATGAAGATTTCTAAATTTATATCAAGAAGAGCAGCAATATGGTTTGATGTTGATAAAGATAGATGTGGCACTCCTAAATTTATATTTGAAAATAATTTAGGATTCGAGGCTTGGGTGGATTATGCCTTAAAAGTTCCAATGTATTTTGTTCGAAGAGATGGCAAGTATATTAATTGTGCTGGAGGTTCTTTTGAAAAATTTATGGATGGAGAATTAAAACAATTGCCAAATGAAAGGCCTACTTTATTAGATTGGGAAGATCACTTGAGTACTATTTTTACTGAAATAAGACTTAAAAAATTTATTGAGTTTAGGGGGGCTGATACAGGCCCTTGGAGAAGTTTATGTGCATTACCAGCTTTGTGGGTAGGATTATTATATGATAGAGAAGCATTAAATGAGGCTGAAAGCTTTGCTAATAGTTGGACTTTAGAAATGTATAATAAAGCTTACACTGAAGTCCCATTAAAAGGTATGGATTTAATCATTAATAATAATTCTATTAAAGATTATGCAAAAGAATTAATTACAATTTCAAAAAAAGGATTAAAAAATAGAAAAATGTATGATTCATCTGGTAACGATGAGACCGGTTATTTAAATCAATTAGAAGAAATAATTTATTCAGGAAAAAACCAAGCTGCAGAAATGGTATCTATTTGGAATAATAATGATATGGAAGCAATTAAAAAAATATATGAGCGATATTCTTATTAAATATATTTTTTACTTAGTTTCTGTTCCACCTACAGTTAATCCGTCAATTTTTAAAGTAGGTTGTCCAACACCTACAGGGACCCCTTGACCATTTTTACCACAAGTTCCTATACCAGGGTCTAATTCCATATTATTTCCAATCATTGAAACTTTTTTGAGAACTTCAAATCCTGAACCAATTAAAGTAGCCCCTTTAACGGGGGTGGTAATTTTACCATTTTCTATTTTGTAAGCTTCGTTGGCTGAAAAAACAAATTTACCATTAGTAATATCAACCTGTCCTCCCGCAAAAGATTTTGCATATATACCGGTTTTTGTACTTTCTAATATTTCAGAAGGGTCTTTATCCCCTGACACCATAATGGTATTTCTCATTCTAGGCATTGGTTGATGAGCATATGATTGTCTTCTACCATTTCCAGTGGATTTAGTTCCCATTAATCTAGCATTTAATCTATCATGCATGTATCCTACTAATTTTCCATTATCAATAAGAACAGTTTTTTCTGTAGGAGTTCCTTCATCATCGATAGAGAGAGAGCCTCTTTTTGCATTTAGTGTGCCATCATCTACTACAGTAACGCCTTTAGTGGCTACTTTTTCGCCCATTAAATGCGAAAAAACACTTGTTTTTTTTCTATTAAAATCCCCTTCTAATCCATGACCTATAGCCTCATGTAATAAAATGCCAGGCCATCCTGGACCTAATACTACAGTCATTTCACCTGCGGGTGCAGGTTTAGCTTCAAGCATAATTAATGCTTGTTTTAAAGCTTCATCAACATGGAATTTCCAATTTTTTTCATTAAGGATTATGTCGTAATCATGTCGGCCACCCGAACCATAAGAACCAGTTTCCATTTTATCATTTTCTTTAACAGCTATATTTACTCCAAGCCTTACTAAAGGTCTTACGTCATCAAGTATTTCTCCATCCACTCTTAATATTCTAATAGCTTCCCAAGAGCTAGCTAAATTTATACTCACTTGTTCAACTTTATTATTAATTGATCTGGCATATTCATTTATATCCTGTAGAACTTTTATTTTTTTATCAAAGTCTATTCCAGCGATAGGGTTATTTGAATTATAATAGTTTCTATTTGTTTTATTTGGGGACACATCAATTTCTTTGTGATCTTTAGATATCACATCTCTTACAGTTTTTCCTGCTCTCTCTAGTGCTTTTTTTGAAATTTCAGAAGCATGGGCATATCCTACAACCTCTCCGGATAATGACCTTAGTCCAAAGCCAATATTTTTATTTGAGTTGGCTAATTTTAATTTTCCATCATCAAAAGAGAAGCTCTCATTTTCTGATGACTGCATATAAAGTTCACCATCCTCAGCACCTGCAAGAGAATCAGAAACTATTTTTTCTGCATCTACTTTATTTAGGTCATTGTTTTCAAAAAATATTTTATCTAAATTTACTGTATTATTCATAGGCTTCTCCTTAACTTATTATACATATGGATGTATATAAGTAGATTAGTTATTTTGTATAAAATTTTTAATAATTTTAATCAAATAAATGTTTTCTTTCTCAAGACCTACGGTAATCCTAAGACAATCAGCCAATCCATACTCTGATACTTTTCTAACAAAAATATTATGTTTTTCCATATAATTGTAACAATCATTAGCTTGTTTGGAATTATTAAATTTAGATAAAACAAAGTTCCCTGCACCTGGTATTATTTGGATCCCTAAATTAATTAATTCTTTTTCTATAAAAGGTTTCCAAATATTATTATGTTTAATTGCTTTTTTTATAAATTGTTGATCTTTGATGGCTGCAATTGCTGCGTGTTGAGCAATAGTATTAATATTAAAGGGTAATCTAATTCTATTTAAATAATCTATTACTTCTAAAGATGCATATGCCCAGCCTATTCTTAGTGCAGCTAGTCCATAAATTTTTGAAAATGTTCTGGTACAAGCAACATTATTAAATTTATTTACTAATTCAAAGCCATTAGTATAATCATCTTTTTCTACATATTCTGCATAAGCAGAATCTATTATTAAAAGACAGTTTTCTGGCAGTTCTTTTCTCAGAGTTATTAATTCATTCCTAGTGAGATATGTTCCTGTAGGATTATTAGGATTAGCTATGAAACATATTTTTGTTTTGTTAGTGCATACAGTTATAATTTCTTCAACATTTGCTTTATATTTTCTTTCTTTTGCAACTACAGGAGTTGCACCTGCAGCTTTAGTAGCTATTGGATAAACTAAAAAGCCATGCTCAGTATAGACAATTTCATCACCATCGCTCGCAAAGCAATTAGCAAACATAGATAAAATTTCATCAGATCCGTTTCCACATATAATATTATTCATATTTAGATTATTAGACTCTGCGAGAGCTTTTCTTAATTCTATTGCACTACCATCTGGGTACCGGGCTGGATTGGCATATGAATTTTTTATTGCTTTTATTGCTTTAGAAGATGTGCCTAAAGGTGTTTCATTTGATGATAATTTAATAACTGCTTTTGTTCCTGCAATTCCAGATTTACCTGGAACATAAGGAGCAATATTTAATACTGAATTTTTAGGGTTAATTGAAATATTTTTTCTCCGTAAATTTATTTAATTATTTCTTTTATTGCTTCATATAAAACATTATTAGTTTCGCTTTTAAAACCTTGAATTACATGAGGGGTTAAAGTAGCAATTTTATGGACTTTATTTTCTTTTTCAAAATTATTCTCAGAACAATATAGTAAATTGCAATTTAGGTTTTTTATATTACTTATTATATTTTCATCAAAAATATTAATTAAATTTACTAAAATTATTAAATCAGTATTTTTTGATGCTTCTAAGATTTCTTCCGACAAATTATTATTGTCTCTTACTAAAATATTAATTATATTTAGGTTAGAAAATTCTTTATTCTTTTTTAAAGAAAAGGAATCTGAAATTATATGTATTGTTTTATTTTTCATAATTTTTCCATATAAAATGAATTTGCTTCTCCTAATTTAGGAGCATTTTTAAGTATTTCTTTTGGTCTCCATGTAGGAGCTAAAGGAGTTGGCATAGGAAAAATCTCTCCATTTCCTAA
>Ga0315316_10003535_pt1 | contig 11334 bp, 8 predicted proteins | sample M160m3416metaG_FD_203702 | JGI IMG/M metagenome (GOLD analysis project Ga0315316, IMG submission 203702) | Ammonia-oxidizing marine archaeal communities from Monterey Bay, California, United States - M1 60m 3416 | ecosystem: Environmental > Aquatic > Marine > Intertidal zone | place: USA... | reverse complement strand
GCTATTTTTAGGGCATATGAATTCAAAAGATTTTCCAGCTAGCTTAAAGCCCAGCTTTGATGAAGGGTTTTATATTTTGTTTGATCCTCTTGGTAATGGCTTTATGATTTATGCCCCCTCTCTACCGGGAGGAGAGTTATTAGAAGATTTAAAGAAGTTATTAAGAAATTCTAAAATAGGTTAAAAAATTGAATGTAAGAATACTTACTTTGTTTTCAGGAATGTTTGCTTTTGTAGTTGTGGCGCTTGGAGCTTGGACTAGACTAGCTGATGCTGGGCTAGGTTGTCCTGATTGGCCAGGTTGCTATGGTTTTGTAACTATTCCATTAAGTCCTGAAGAAATTTTAGAAGCAAATAAACGCTTTCCAGAAACTCCGTATGAGCTAGGAAAAGCTATTCCTGAAGTTATACATAGATTCTTTGCCGCCAGCTTAGGTTTGTTGATAATAGGTATTTGTATTTTACTTACTAACCAAAAGAAAGAGAATAAAAAAATTATTTTATTCTCTTATTTTCTTCTAGCCTGGGTATGTCTACAAGGTCTGTTTGGTTATTTAACAGTGAGTTTAAAATTATGGCCACAGGTTGTTACAGCTCATCTTATAGCAGGTTTTTTTACAACTATTATGCTATGGGTTCTTTACTTCAGGATTAAAGATTTTGAGCTTCAAAGACAAAAATGGAATTTTTCTTCTCATTTTCTATTTTTACTTTCATTAGGTATTTTTTTAGTAACCCTTCAAATTTTCTTAGGAGCTTGGACAAGTACAAATTACGCAGCTCTCTCTTGTTCTGATTTTCCTTTATGTAATGGTGAAATTATGCCAGATGCAAATTTTTCTGGAGGTTTTGATTTTGCTCAACCTATAGGAGCTAATTTCTTGGGTGGGCAATTAGATCATGAGTCAAGGTTAGCAATTCACTTATCTCATAGGTATGGAGCTTTAATTATTTTTCTATACCTTTCTTTTCTAGCTGCAGTAATTTATAAATCAGGCTATTCTAAAATCAGCCTTTTACTTATAGGGCTACTTTTTTTTCAAATAACTTTAGGGATATCAAATGTAGTTTTTCATCTACCCCTTTTAGTAGCAGTTGGGCATAATATAGGAGGTCTTTTCTTAATTACTTATCTTTCTGTGCTAAGGTTCAGGGAGTAAATTATGGTAGCCAACTTAAAAAAGAACTCCCTTTGGAGGGACTATTTAGAACTCACAAAGCCTGGAGTTCAAGCTCTCCTTTTCGTAACGTGCGGAAGTGGTATGCTTATTGCTTCAAACTTTTCTATAAGTATAGAACTATTAGTTTTTGGGCTTTTAGGAATAAGCTTGATAGCAGCTTCTGCTGCGACAGTGAACCATATTCAGGATATATTAATAGATTCAAAAATGGAGAGGACCTCAAAGAGACCTTTAGTTAAAGGATCTATATCAAAAATTTCAGCTATTTCTTTTGTCTTAATCTTATATCTATTGGGTTCTGGGATGCTGTTGATTTATATCAATTCTCTCACTTGGGTTCTCACATCCCTAACCTTTATTTTTTATGCTTTTATCTATACTAGGTATTTAAAGTTCCTTACAAGTCAAAATATTGTCATAGGAGGTATAGCTGGAGCAATGCCCCCATTATTAGGATGGACAGCTGTAACAAATTCAATAGAACCAAACGCGTGGTTATTAGTTCTTATTATATTTGCGTGGACACCCCCCCATTTTTGGGCGCTAGCAATAAATAGACTAGATGATTACAAAGATGCCGGCGTGCCTATGTTACCAGTACAGAGGGGCATACCTTTTACTAAAAGATACATAGTTCTTTATACTATTTTACTTATTATTGCTACTTTACTTCCATTTACAGTTGATATGTTTGGATTTATATACCTAATATCAGCTTTATTTTTAGGCTCTATTTTTTTATATTATTCAGTGAAGCTTTACTTTGATAAATCTAATAGTTATGCCATGAAAACTTTTGGTTTTTCTATAGCTTATTTAGCTTTACTCTTCTTATCAATGTTATTTGATAGGTTTTTACTTTCATAAAAAAAATGGAAAAAAAAATTACTCGGACTATCGTAGGTTGCCTAGCTTTTATGCTCATTGTTTTAGGTCTCTTTATCAATAGAATTACAGCGGATAAAGATTTAAGCATAGAAGAATTTAAAGATTTAGGGGCCTACATAATATTACCAAATAGAAAGTTAGAGGGGTTTGTTTTATTAGACTCAAATGAAGGTATGTTTATTCCGGAAGATTTTAATGGAAAGTGGAATATATTATTCTTTGGTTTTACTTTTTGCCCTGATATTTGTCCAATTACAATGTCTATGCTGTCAGCAATAGAGTCTGATTTAGAAGAGAAAATTTCAGATGAAATAAATTTTTATATGGTTTCAGTTGATCCAAAAAGGGATACACCCAAAAAGCTTAAACAGTATCTGAGGAGTTTTAATAAAAATTTTATTGGATTAACAGGCGAGTTAGACCAAATATATAAGTTTGCTACGCAAGTAAATGCTCCTTTTATGCCTGTAGCAGATACCTCTGATCCTTATTACACTGTTGACCACACTGGTAGTATTGTAATTCTCAGCCCCGAAGGGCGCTATGCTGGGTTCTTTAGAACCCCACATAATAAAGAAAATATTATTAAGGCCCTTAATGCTTTAGTAAATCAAAATAAATAGAATTTAAGTTCTCTTTCTAAGCCGAATAGATTTTGGTGTAACTTCTACTAACTCATCATCTTCAACAAATTCTAAAGCTTGCTCTAAAGTGTGTTCTTTATGAGGCGTTAGAAAAAGAGCATCATCTGTACCAGAGGCTCTCACATTTGTGAGCTGTTTTGCTTTTGTAGGATTAACAGGCAAATCATTGCTTCTTGAATGAAGGCCCACTATTTGGCCAATGTAAACATCTTGCCCCTTTCCTAGGAACATTTTACCCCTTTCTTGTAAGTTAAATAATGAATATGCCAAGGTTTTACCTGCTGCCATAGAAACAAGAACTCCATTTTGTCTTTTAGCTAAATCTCCTGGCTTAGCTGGCCCATAATGATCAAAAACGCTTGTCATGATGCCAGTTCCACTAGTTAAAGTCAGAAAATATGAGCGAAATCCTATCATTCCTCTTGAGGGGGCTATAAATTGGAGTTTATTTCTGCCTTTGCCATCAGGCTCCATATTCTTAAGATCAGCTTTTCTTATTCCCATTTCCTCCATAACAGGACCTTGGTGCCTATCCTCTATATCTATAACTATTTCTTCGAAAGGTTCATGTATTATTCCATTAATTTCTTTTTGTATAACCTCTGGCTTTGATACTCCTAGCTCATAATTTTCTCTACGCATATTCTCAATTAGAACAGAAAGATGTAACTCACCCCTTCCTGATACAATAAATCTATCTGGAGTTTCTCCTTGTTCAACTTTTAGGGCAACATTATGTAGTAGTTCTGTTGCTAGTCTTTCTTTTAAGTTACGTGAAGATATATATTTACCTTCTCTTCCAGCAAAAGGAGAATCATTGACTTGAAAGGTCATACTCACTGTTGGTTCATCAACAGAAAGGGGAGGCAGTAAGTCAATGTTATCGGGATCACATATAGTGTCAGATATATTAAGTTTATCTATTCCAGTAATGCAAACTATGTCTCCAGCCTGAGCTGACTCAATTTCAATACGGTCTAATCCGTTATATCCCATTATCTGAAGCACTCGGGCTTTCCTATTTTTTCCATCAGCCCCAGCGACTATTACCAGATCATTCGGGTTTAGCTTTCCTCTTGTTATCCTTCCTATTCCAATTACCCCAACATAATTGCTATAGTCTAGAGCACTTATCTGCATTTGGAGCGAGCCTTTGACATTCACCTTTGGTGGGTTTACTTTATCTAGAATTAGTTGAAGTAAAGGTGTCATATCGTCAGCCAGTTTGTCTTCTTCTAATCCAGCAACTCCATTTAGTGCCGATGAATAAATCACAGGAAAGTCTAATTGTTCATCAGAGCCTCCCAATCTATCAAACAAGTCAAAAACTTTGTCCAATACCCAATCTGGTCTAGCTCCGTGGCGGTCTATTTTATTTATTACAAGTATAGGATTAAGGCCTTGATCAAATGCTTTTTGGGTTACAAATCTTGTTTGGGGCATAGGGCCTTCCACCGCATCCACAAGAAGCAAAACAGAATCCACCATAGATAAAACTCGCTCAACTTCTCCTCCAAAATCAGCATGACCAGGTGTGTCAACTATATTGATTCTATGGTTTTTCCAGCTAATCGATGTGTTTTTTGCTAGGATTGTAATACCCCTTTCTTTTTCTTGATCATCAGAATCCATTATCCTTTCCGCAGTCATATTTTTACGATCAAGAGTTCCGGTTTGTTGGAGTAGTTTATCTACCAGAGTGGTCTTACCATGATCTACATGAGCAATGATAGCTATATTACGCAATTTATCTATTGACATAGGGTTACCTTAAAAAGGGCGTGATTATACGAAAATTATTAGGAACTTCTATGTATCTTTTAATTTATTTAAAAGATAGAGATCTTGTTTCAATTAATTTAATTATTCCATAGATACAACTACTTTGCCCAAAACCTTTCTATCTTCAAGAAGTTTTATGGCTTTAGCAGTCTCTTCTATAGAAAAAACTTCACTGATAAATGGTTTTATCTTTCCTTGGGCATGTAATTCAAATAAATCTTCAAAATTTTTGGAATTTAGATCAGCTTCTACTCCAGTAAAGTGACCCCAGAAAACCCCAACAATCTGGCAGCCTTTCAATAAGGCTAGATTTAGAGGAATTTTAGGTATACTTGCAGTAAAACCTATAACTAAGTAACGACCCTTCCAGTTTATCGCCCTTAAGGAAGGCTCGGCATAATCTCCACCAACAATATCATAAATTACGTCTACGCCGCCATTTGAAACTTCTTTAATTGTTTCTGAGAAAGCTTTTTGGGTATTTCTATCCATGTTTTCTTTTTGATAGAGAATTGTTTCATCAGCACCTTCATTCTTGCAAAGTTCAAGTTTTTCTTCAGAAGAGGCAGCTGCAATTACTTTTGCCCCCATAGCCTTGCCTAGATGTATAGCAGTTAGGCCTATACCACCAGCTGCTCCTAAAACTAGTAAAGACTCACCCGGCTGTATATTGGCCCTTTGTTTTAAGGCATGAAAAGTTGTGCCATAATTTAAAGGAAAAACAGCTCCAGTTTTAAAATCCATAGATTTCGGTAGTGGCATCAATTGGTGTTCATAATAAAGAGACTTTTCTGCTAGACCAGCAAATCCAGTGGTACCTATAACCCTATCTCCTTCTTTCCATTTTGATACACCTTCCCCAACAGAGCTTACGATCCCAGCAATTTCTCCACCAGGAACAAATGGGAAAGGAGGTTTGAATTGATAAAGCCCTTGAACTATAAGGACATCTGGAAAAGCAATACCAGCTGCCTTTACATCAACAATGACTTGACCAGGTCCAACTATTGGGTCATCTATTTCTTCAACTTTATGTGATTCTATAGGCCCAAATTCTCTGCAAACATATGCTTTCATATTATTAATTTCCTTTTTAAGGTTATACGGTACTCAAGCATTATTTAAAATCAAGAAGTCTTGCTCAAGAATATCTTTAAATACTCTTCGAAAGAGGTTTCATTAAGGCTATCAATTTGAGATTTTTCAGTAAGAGAAATATTCGCACTTTCTTTTAACATAGATTCATTGTTAGATTCATAGGAGTTGAAAAATTCCTTATGTTCTAGCGAGAGATCTAATCCAAATTTAAGAAAAGATTCGCCTCCTTCCTTGATTTTATTTAGAATTTTTGAACTAGGAGTTTCTAGAAGGCCCGTAATTTTCATGTTTTGAACTTTTAGAGACTTACTCCAAAAGTTAGATGATTTTTTATTTAGTGTTTTCCCTAAATACTCAGATAATTCTTCCAAATCTGACAAAATTTCTTTTGCATGCTTATTAGCATTAATCTCTTTATCTCCAACTGATATTTCCATTTCTGGATCTCTTCCATCATTTATTATTCTTTTGTGGTTACTTAAGATAAGGTCATTTTCTTTTTTACTTATTGGAGGGCTATCTTTGATTAGGCAGAATAGTAATAGTGTATCTAAGAAATCTATTTGAGATCTATCTATACCTATAGGGTTAAAGGGATCTAGATCTAGGCATCTTAATTCTAAATATTCTATCCCTTGGGTCTCTAAAATATTAACAGGCCTTTCGCCAGAAGGGCAAATTCTTTTAGGTCTTATCGTGCTGTAATACTCATTTTCTATTTGAATTATAGAGGTATTAAGTTGAACTCTTTTTTTATTTTTAAATTCTCCGATATCTTCATAAGGAGGATAGGGAATTTTTAAGGCATCTCTTAATTGAGCGCAATAATCATCAATTGAATTTATAGAAATACTCAGTTGATCTTGAGCAGAGCTTATGTAGCCAAGATCGCCCATTCTCAAAGAAGTGGCATTGGGTTTATATAAACCATCTTTAATAAATTTCTTAAATCCTCTTGTCCTTAAACCAACAAAAGAATTGCTGGCTGATGGCGAAGCTCCAAATAATTTGAAATATAACCAGCTATATCGTCTAAAGTTTCTAGCAATTTTTAGATATAAATCATTCTTTAAATTTTGCAAGTCTCCTACATCATCAGAATTGTTATAGATGCACTTAAAAAACCCGTCTGAAAATGAAAAATTATAATGTATGCCTGCTATAGCTTGCATCATGCTGCCATATCTTTCAGAAAGCCCTTTTCTGTAGATAGTCTTTAAGATTCCAGCATTTGAATTACCAAAATTAGCTATAGGTATTTCTTCACTCTCACTAATGGGGCATGGCATACTGCAAGACCACAATAGCTCATCATCTATACGTTTATAAATAAAGGCATGAATATCAGAAAGAAAATCTAAACATTCTTGTGGATCATTGAATGTAGGAGTTATGAGTTCTAAAAGAGCTTCAGAAAAATCAGTTGTAAGGAAGGGGTTTGTTAAAGGAGAGCCCAATTCTTCGTTATGGGAGTTTTGAGAAATTTTACCTTTCTTGTCAATTCTTAAGCTTTCTTTTTCAATACCCCTATTTGAATACTTTAATTCATTTAAGGCCCCCGAACTTTCTAGCTCTGAAAGAGTTAATAGCATATTTTATGAAAGTTATGATTTATTTGGATACAGGTCCAGCTGTTACTATTTCAGCAGAAACATTATATTTGCTGAAGTTCTGAACAAACTTAGAGATTAATTTTTCTTTGTGGTTTTCATATAAAGAGCTGTCTGCCCAGCATTTAACTGGATTCAATAAATTGGAATCAACATCTTCAACTGATAAAGGAACTGACAAATTCATGCCTTCTATAAGTTCTGTTTTAGTATTAGCAAGCTGACCCGATTGGATTGCATGAATTACTGCTCTTGTTACAGGTATATCGAATCTTTTACCAATACCATAAGGCCCGCCAGTCCATCCTGTATTAACTAAATAAACTTGGCTTCCAAATGATTCTATTCTTTTCATGAGTAAATCTGCATAAACACTTGCAGGCCTGGGGAAGAAGGGGGCTCCAAAGCATGTTGAAAAAGTAGATTTAAAGGGCTCAGTTGAGCCAACTTCTGTTGAACCTATAACTGCGGTATAACCGCTTAAGAAATGATAGGCAGCAGCTTCTTTAGATAAAATAGATACAGGAGGAATTACCCCAGCAAGATCGCAGGTTAAGAAAATAACAGATTTAGGCTCCCCTCCTTGGTTTTCATTTACTCTATTTTTAATATGTTCTCTTGGGTATACAACTCGGGTGTTCTCTGTTTTCGAAGTGTCTGAGTAATCAGGTATTTTAGTTGTGTTATCAATAACAACATTTTCCATGACACTGCCTCTTTTGATTGCTTCCCATATCACGGGTTCATTTTTTTGAGACAAGTCAATGCATTTGGCATAACAGCCACCTTCAAAATTAAATACTGTACCGGGACCCCACCCATGTTCATCATCGCCTATAAGATTTCTATCTGGATCAGCTGATAGAGTTGTCTTTCCAGTACCGGAAAGACCAAAGAAAAGACTGACTTCACCTTCTTCAGAGGCATTAGCAGCACAGTGCATAGGCAGAACTTCTTTATCTGGAAGCATAAAGTTTTGAACAGCAAACATGGATTTTTTCATTTCTCCTGCATAAGGCATTCCGGCAAGGAGCACCTTTCTTTGATTAAAATTAATAATTACAACACCATCACTATTAGTGCCATCCCTTTCAGGAATGCATTCAAATTCAGCAGCACTTTTTACTTCCCATGTTTCTTTTTTATTAGGATTAAAAGCATTGGGTCTAACAAACATCTGTTTACTAAATAGGCTATGCCATGCCCATTGAGTGGTTACTTGGACAGGTATGTAGTGTTCAGCGTGATCTCCAACATGTAAATGAGAAACAAATTTATCTTTTTTATCTAGAAACTCTGAAACTTTTTGCCAAAGGGAATTAAACTTGTCTTCATTAATCGGCTTGTTTATGTCTCCCCAATCAACCTGATTCTTTGTGAGATTATCTTTTACTATAAATCTATCGTTTGGGCTTCGGCCTGTTCTTTTACCAGTATTTACAAGAAGGGCACCATTAGCAGTTATTTCACCTTCATTTCTTTTAAGGGACTCTTCTATCAACTCTTCTGTCGACAAATCTTCAAAGGATTTAGTGGTATTATTATTATCCATATTGTTTTAAATCTCCTGAACCTATTTATTTCCCCTTAGAAAGAAGTCATTATAATAGAAATTAGTTTTTTTTAGAGAGAAGTTTTTAGCTTTTTTAAACTTATTAATAAATAAGTACTTAGCCCAATAAGCGAAATGAGAACCCATCCAGGTATGCTTATCCCTAAGAATTGCCATATTACTTTTGCACAATTACCATCTCCCTGTATAGCTGAAATTAATAAATCTATCAAAGGGAGTGTTTCTATTAGATAAGATATGTCCGGACCACAACTAGGAGCGAGATGAGCTGGAAGGCTTTGTAGGTAGAGCTGCCTTATTGCTAGAGCAGATCCTAAGCAACTGAATGAAATACATAAGGATATATAGGCTATAAACCAATTTTGAGTTCTTGTTTTGTGAAGAAGACCTATTATCGCAACGACACTTATCATAACTACACAGATTCTTTGCAGTTGACAAAGTAAGCAAGGCTTTAGTCCCAAAAACAGTTCCATGTAAAAGTATGCTGTTAGTAACATGCACCATGCAAATAAGGCGCTTAAAGCAAGAACTCTACTTTGATCTTTAAACATTATATTTATCAATGCGCTTGATCCCAATTAGAACCAACACCAACTTCTACATCAAGAGGAACAGAAAAATTGGCCGCTTCTTGCATGCAAGTAATTAGACCATCTGATGCCTTTTTTACTTCAGAGTCTTTTACTTCTAATATCAATTCATCATGTACTTGTAGAATGATTTTTGCTTCCAACCCAGAAGCATTAAGCCATTTACTAAGTTTAATCATAGCAAGTTTCATTACGTCAGCTGCAGTGCCCTGGACAGGAGCATTTATTGCTGCTCTTTCCGCGGACTTTCTTCTTATGGCATTGCTGGCATTAATTTCTGGCAGATAAAGTCTTCTATTATAAAGAGTTTCTACAAATCCATGTAGACTCGCTTCTTTTTTAACATTATCCATATATTGCAGAACTCCAGGATATCTTGAAAAATAAGTAGATATATAATCAGCAGCTAGACCCCTATTTATTCCTAATTGTTTGCCTAAACCAAACGCAGAAATACCATAAATTAAACCAAAATTTATGGCCTTAGCATTTCTTCTTTCCTCACTTGAAACTTTATCAATCGGCACATTAAAAACTTCGCTAGCAGTTAAGCTATGGATATCTTCGCCATTTTTAAAAGCATTGATTAAACTTTTATCTTTAGACATATGAGCCATTATCCTAAGCTCTATTTGTGAATAATCTGCTGATACTAAAGAGTGCCCTTTAGAAGCTTCAAAAGCCTGTCTGATTCTTCTTCCATCTTCAGTTCTAATTGGAATATTTTGCAGATTTGGATCAGAAGAAGATAGTCGTCCTGTGGTGGTTACAGCCTGATGATAAGATGTATGAACTCTATTTGTTGAAGGTGATATTTGCAAGGGAAGCCTATCAGTATAAGTTTGCTTAAGTTTACTTAAAGTTCTGTGTTCTAGGATAATTTTTGGTAATTCATATTCCTCCGCTAAAAGTTGCAAAACATTTTCAGCTGTTGAAGGTTGGCCACCAGGTGTCTTTTGTTTTATAGGGTAGCCTAATTTCTCATAAAATACTTCTTGAAGCTGTTTAGGAGAGCCAAGGTTAAATTTAAGACCAGCTAGGTCATATGCTTTATCAGTTAGAGCATTTATTCTTTGAGATAAGCTTTTTGATTGAGCTTTAAGAATCTTAGGATTTAAATTAGCTCCAGTAAGCTCCATTTCAGAAAGTATAGGAATTAAGGGTATTTCTATCTCCTGAAGAAGCTTGTTAAGCAATGGTTCTTTCTTTAATTTTTTTTCTAACTCTTCATGGAGCCTGTAAGTGATATCAGCGTCTTCAGAAGCATAGATTTTAGCTTCTTCAATAGGAATTTGATCAAATGTTTTTTGCTTGACTCCCTTTCCAGCTATTTCTTCAAAAGTTATGGTTTTGTGATTTAAGTAATAATCTGATAACGAATCAAGATTATGCCTAGTAGCTCTGCTGTTATATACATAACTCATTAACATAGTGTCATTTTTTATGTTGTTAATTTTTATTCCCAATCGAGATAAGATATTTCTATCAAACTTTATATGTTGACCAACAATTTGTTTTGATTCAAATAGAGGTTTTAGTTTATTAATGATTTTCTCTGTAGGAAGTTGTTTATTTAGTTGTTCTTCTAGGTGGCCACAAGGTATATATGCTGCTGATCCAGCTTTACCTGAAACAGAGATACCAACTAAACTTGCGGTGGTATAGTCTAGTCCAGAAGTTTCTGTGTCCAAGGCTATATAATCTAATTTTGATAATTTATTAATTAGTTTATCAAGGTCTTTTTCATTAGTTATGAGACTATAATTTTTTTTAAAGTTTTCAGAGTTTGATTTTTCCTTATTTAAATTAGGCTCTTTGTCTTCTCTATCAAGCCACGTATTGAATTCTAATTCTTTAAAGATATCTTGAAGTTTTTTGTTGTCTGCTGGATCAACTTTTAAATCTTCTATTGAAGCATCTAAGAGAACATCGGCTTTAATAGTCACCAGCTCTTTTGATAGTTTT
>Ga0315316_10003534_pt1 | contig 11336 bp, 8 predicted proteins | sample M160m3416metaG_FD_203702 | JGI IMG/M metagenome (GOLD analysis project Ga0315316, IMG submission 203702) | Ammonia-oxidizing marine archaeal communities from Monterey Bay, California, United States - M1 60m 3416 | ecosystem: Environmental > Aquatic > Marine > Intertidal zone | place: USA... | reverse complement strand
GCGTCTGATGATCTTTCAAATGCTCTTATCGATTTGTGTGGTGAGTGCTGCAGTGGCCCAGTCGCTTTCACTGCAGCAAAGCACTGTTGGCGAAACGGACGAAATTGAAATTTCTGTCCTTGCGCAATTGGACGGAATTAGAGCGAGCGGTGTGAGTTTTTATGTCGCGCTCCCCATAGGTGCTTTTGAAGTGCTGAGACCGGAACGCCCTTTTGTACAGGGACCGCTCTTGGCTCCAGCCGTCGAATTTATAAACGAGATCATGCCGACTGCTGAGGCGATTGGCGTTCCGGCGGATGTTGTGTTATTGCCCTATGCGGCCGTGCGCGGAGCCGGTGCCGACCGCGGTCGGACGGGTGAGGGCATTGTCGCCCGTTTTTCACTGCGCCCATTGCGCGCCGGTGCGAGTGTCGTGCGGCTGATCAGCACGCCGATTTATGAGGCCAAATTGGTATTGGACGATGGCATTGGAGAGCGCGTGTTTCAAGACTTGGTCGATATTGAACTGGGCGTGGGGGGAGCGGAACGGGACAAGCCAGTAGCTGGAGGCAATCCCAGTTGGGGGCAAGTTAAGGCCAACGGAAGAAACCATTAGCAAGTGCGTCGTTAATTCTAAGCGGTAAGGGGAGTGTGAATAAATGAGTACAGCGGTGGCCGACGTCAGGCCCGACTGGGACGAATACTATATGCATATTGCGATCGCCGTGCGTGCGCGTGCCAACTGCAGAGGCAATCGCGTCGGAGCCATTCTGGTGCAGAATGATCGCATTATATCGACCGGCTACAATGGCACTCCGCACAATATGGTCAACTGCCTTGACGGCGGGTGCGATCGCTGCGCCCATCGCGAAAAATATGAGTCGGGTAAGGATTACGATCTGTGCATATGCGTGCATGCCGAGCAAAATGCGTTGTTGGCTGCCGCCCGCTTCGGTATCGCGACGGAAGGAGCCGTGATGTATTCGACCATGCGCCCGTGCTTCGGCTGCACCAAAGAAATTCTCCAGGCCAGTGTCCGCGCAGTTTACTATCTGCACGACTGGGTCTACCCCGAGGCCGAGCGCCAGGCCGGCTACGAAGAATTGCAATCCTTTATGCCCGGCGGTGTCAATGCAGTCGCTTTGGCGGACCCAGAAGCCTCTTGGGCGGTTTCGACACTGCGGCAGGACGAGTGATGGAAAATACGCAATATTTAAAACGCGACGGGGTGCACGATAAATGGCCCGGAAGATAATAGGCCATGTGGGATGGCTTGCTGTTGCGTTTTGCCATAAGGTCGGCAAGGTAGGATTTTTCAAAATCTGAAAATACTTTTTTGGTCTGAGGAGTTAGACCTATATGCGCGCAGCGTTTGTTGTCGGTCTGTATCTGTTCGCGACGGGAGTGGCTCGCGGTGAGCCCGTTGCCGTTGCGACAGTGGCGAACAAGCCGCAACTCGACGGAATTCTGGTCGAGTGGGGTGCTCCGGAGGCGATCTCTATCGTTGCCGGGGGTGATAGGGTCGGGCTACGCGGTGCTTTCAACGGCGCAGAAGACCACGAGGCCTTTGTTTATTTGATGTGGGATGCCGACAACATTTATGTTGCGGTTGACGTTGTCGACGATATCATTGACATCGGCCGGATCGAACCCGGCAAGAACGAATGGAAAGGCCACTCGGGGCAGCGCAAAGATAGAATGTTCTACCACGACCACTTGAAGGTTTTTCTGCGTGGGCCCGAGCGCCCTTTGGGGCACAATATCTGGCTCAGTCCGGCTGAGGGTACACCCTATTTTTGGGGAGGTAGTCAGCGCGGCAAAACCTCGACAAGTGTGCCGATCGAGGTGGGCGGAGCGATGCGGGAGGGTCTTTATACGTACGAGTTGGCGATCCCTTGGACTTGGTTAGATTTTTATCCGCAACCCGATATGGTGCTCGATGCCCTTTTTCTCTTGCCCGATTCGGATCTGCCTGGTCTGGAGATGCGCAAAAAGGTGAAAGAGAGCAACAAGTGGATCTGGTGGCAGGGCAAAGTGCAACTCAAGGGGCGTCCGCCCGGGCTTAAGCAGCGGCCAAAAGAGCGAGTGGTCGAAGAGGAGATCGCCAAAAGATCGCGCGAGATCAATGTACCTGTAGTAAAGGTACCGACAGCAAAGGCCAAATCGGAGCTGACGGCTGAAACCACAGCCAGGCCAGCGGTTGTCGTGGCGGCCAAAACGCCCAGTCAGGCGGATGCTATTTCGGCGTCGGGGGCCGTTGACGAGCCGGTGGACTCGGCCGATGCCGCCGTGGTGCAGACCGCAGCGATTTCCACCATCGCTTCGCAGTTGAACCGCCGGCTCCTGGCCAAAGAGGCCGAGGCGGCTCCGGCCCCGGCCTGGATTAAGGCGCTCAATGACGACCGGGAAGTTTCGCCAGCACAGATCGACTCACTCTATTATCGTTTGATTTTTACGCTCAGTAGATTGGCGCGAGAAAATATCAACACCCGCACTGACGGTTTGGTCATGGATATTGCCGAGTACTCTGGAGTTTGGCGGTCCCAGGCCCGCGATTTTCTGCAAAAAATACTCACTGAAGTGATCGCTGATATTGCGACTGAGCAGGGGGCGCTGCGGCTGAAGATCAACGCTGCCGCCGCTGAAACCGGGGTGGATGGCGACAAAGCCCTGCGGATGGTCGAGCTGCTATGTCGTCGGACGTTGCAAGTCTATGTCGAGGGCAAGGTGTCACTATCGGAAAAATTGGTCGATCAGGCACGGAGCAAAGCCAAGCTTTCTGCGGACGATGCCCGATCCTTGCTTTTGGCTCTCACGCGCTGAAACAGAAAAGCCGTTGGGAACTCGCCAAAATACTCATACGACCGCAGAGACAATAGACGATGCGTTGGCGGCGATCGCAGGCCTGCTGCTTGATATGTCCGGCGCGGTTGTCTGCGCTGCACAGAGCAGAAAGGGCGGTCTCCGCCGTCTTCTTTAACAGGTGCCGGTAGAGGACGGCCAATCACAGGGGATTGCCGGCATACTGCAGAAACCTTTTAATCTGGACAAGCTATTGGTCCAGGGCCACCGGTTGTCGCGTCAGTCGTGCTTGTCGGACATCGAACCTTCAAACCTTAGTATTTGGGTAATATGCCTGTATTCTCGTTACACTATTTGCGTCGGGTAGGCGCGGAGGTATTTTCCGCTTCGGGTGCTGAGCCGGCCGCGGCCGATGTCGTCGCGGGTCTGCTGGCCGATGCCAATGCCGTTGGGCACGACTCGCATGGCGTGATTCGCATCCCGCAATATATCAGCACCATTGAAAAGGGTGAGATCGACCCCAAAGCGGCGGTTGTCGTGGAGCGGGAGACGAATGTTTCGGCGGTACTCGACGGTCAGTGGGGGTTTGGCCAGGTCGTAATGAATCACGCGGTCGAATGGGGCATCGAAAGAGCTGGGCGCTATGGTGTCGCGGCCGTGACCGTCAGGAATGCCAACCACATCGGTCGCCTGGGTAGCTATATGCAACAGGTCGCCGAACAAGGCATGATCGGTTTGCTCTGCACCAACTCGCATGGCGGCGGTTCGATCGTCGCGCCATGGGGCGGTATGGCTGGGCGGTTGGGTACCAATCCGCTGGCAGCGGGTTTTCCGGGGCCCGCAGGGGGAGCGCTGGTGTTGGATATGACCACTAGCGTCGTAGCTGAGGGCAAGGTGCGTATCAAGCGGAACCGCGGCGAATCCGTGCCCGCCGGTTGGATTGTCGATGCGGCGGGTATGCCCTCGACGGATCCAGACGATTTTTACGGGGAGCCACGCGGGAGTCTGTTGCCTTTTGGCGGTTCGATGGGGCACAAGGGCTATGGTCTGGGGGTGGTGGTTGAATTATTGGGCGGGGCATTGAGTGGGGCGGGTTGCGCGCGAGGTGCATCGGTGCGCAACGGCAACGGCAATTTCTTGTTGGTCGTCGACATCGCGCGCTTCCAGCCACTGGACGAATACCGGGCACAGATAAAAGCCTATATCGCTTATCTCAAAGCAACGCGCAAAGCAGAGGGTTTTACCGATATTCTGATGCCGGGTGAGATTGAGGAACGGGAGCGCGAACGGCGGCGGGACGGCATCTTTGTCGAAGAAGAGACTTGGACGCAGATTCTCGCATGTGGGGACCGGGTAGGGGCGATGATGCCGGAGCCGGAGGCGTGAGCGAGGGTTTACAAAATGCACTTTTGCAGGGAATCGGACGGGGGCACCATTTGGGGGCGCAAGTCTGTGTTCTCCGCGATGGACGAGAAGTCCTGCACTTGGCTTTGGGAGAGGCGAGTCCGGGAGTGCCTATGTCGAGCGAACATTTGCTCCATTGGTTTTCCGCCGGCAAGCCCTTCGCCGCGGTGGCGTTGGGGCAGTTGTGGGAGCGCGGCCTATGCAATTTAGACGATCCGGTCGCCGCGCATCTGCACGAATTCGCGCAGCACGGTAAGGAGGCGATCACCCTTCGCCATGTGTTGACGCACACGGGTGGATTCCGCTCGCGAGTAGATCTCGATTGGAGCGACGAATCTTGGCCGGAGAATGTCGCCCGGGTTTGTGCGGCAAAGCCGGAAAGGGCTTGGCAACCGGGTCGCAAGGCGGCCTATCATATTGCCTCGGGCTGGCATGTCTTGGGCGAGTTGGTGCGCCGTCTTGACGGTCGGCCTTTTGATGAGTACGTCCGCGAAGAAATCGCGGTTCCATTGGGTCTGCAAGACACGTGGTTTACCATCTGCGAGGACCGTTACCGAGCATATGGTGAGCGCTTGGCGCCAATCTTCGACACCGAGGGAGACAAGTCCTCGATGCTGCAGTTCTGGCGTGGGCAACGGGCGGCTAGCCGACTCCTGCCCGGTGCGAGCAGTCGGGGACCAATAAGAGATTTGGCCCGATTTTATGCTATGTTGTTGGGCGGCGGCGAACTCGAAGGCCGGCGCCTATTGCTACCGCAAACGGTCGAAGCTCTCGTTGCCCGCCATCGGACGGGGCTCTACGATCACACCTTTGCCCATATCGTCGACTGGGGTTTGGGTTTTATCGTCAACTCCGCAGCCTATGGCGTTGAGACCGTGCCCTACGGATACGGCCGTCATGCCTCCGCGCGGACGTTTGGCCATGGCGGACACCAGTCGTCATCGGCCTTTGCCGATCCCGAGCACGGATTGGTCGTCGCCTTGGCGGTCAACGGCATGCCCGGCGCAGAAGTCCACCATCGTCGTTTTTTTCAACTGCTCACGGTCTTGTATGAGGATATGGGGCTCGGTGGCGTGTGAGCGAAGTGGTGGTTTTCGTTGTCGCGCCGCACGCCTTTTGCTATACTCTCTGGAGAAGCGCCGCGCCCAACAGGGGCCCGCGGCGCTTCTCCATTTTCTCTTTATTCGAAAGGATGCCGTATGAAAGCGTCTGATCTGTTCGTGAAAGCTTTAGAACACGAAGGTGTTGAATTTATCTTCGGCATTCCGGGTGAGGAGAATTTGGATCTGCTCGAATCGCTGCGGAGTTCCGAGCAGATCAAGTTGATCCTGAACCGACACGAACAAGCGGCGGGTTTCATGGCCGCTACGTATGGCCGTCTCACCGGTAAGACGGGCGTTTGCATGGCGACGTTGGGGCCGGGCGCGACCAATTTTGTCACCGCAGCTGCCTACGCGCAACTCGGGGCGATGCCAATGTTGATGGTCACCGGTCAGAAACCGATCAAATCGAGCAAGCAAGGCCAGTTTCAGATTGTCGATATCGTCGAGATGATGCAGCCGTTGACCAAGTACACCCGCCAAGTCGTCAGTGGCGAGAATGTTTCTTCACGGATCCGGGAGGCTTTTCGCCTCGCCGAAGAGGAAAGACCGGGAGCGGTGCATTTGGAACTGCCTGAGGATATCGCCCGCGAAGACGTGGAAGTACAGCTCTTCCCGAAAAATCGGGTGCGGCGGCCGGTGCCCGAGGAAAAGGCTATCACCCAGGCGGCGGAGATGATTGAAAAAGCCGAGCGTCCGCTCTTGCTCATCGGTGCGGCGGCCAATCGCAAGCGCACCTCGAAGATGCTCTTTAATCTCATACGCGACACCGGAATTCCCTTCTTTACCACCCAGATGGGCAAGGGCGTCGTCGACGAGCGCCATCCACTCTTTTTGGGCAATGCCGCGCTGTCGGCCAACGATCCGTTACACTGCGCCGTCGACCGCGCGGACCTGATCATCAATGTCGGCCACGACGTTGTCGAGAAACCGCCGTTCTTTATGGTCGGCGACCAATTGCAGGTCATCCATATCAATTTCTCGTCGGCCTCGGTCGATCCGGTTTACTATCCACAACTGGAGATTATTGGCGATATCGGCAATAGTATCTGGCAACTGTTATTGCGCATCGACAAGCAGCGGAATTGGGATTTCAGCTATTACATGAAAGTGAAAGAGTGGATCGACGAGATTCGCGATATCGGTATCGATGAGCCGAGTTTCCCGGTCGTGCCACAACGCCTAGTTGCCGATGTGCGGCGGGCGATGCCGGATGACGGTATTATCTGTCTCGACAACGGAGTATATAAGATCTGGTTCGCGTTGAATTACCGTGCGCACGAGCCCAATACCGTATTGTTGGACAATGCATTGGCGACGATGGGGGCGGGGTTGCCATCGGCGATGGCCGCCCGGTTGGTCGAACCAAATAAAAAGGTCATGGCCATTTGTGGCGACGGCGGTTTTATGATGAACTCGCAGGAGTTGGAAACGGCGGTGCGTTTGGATATGGACCTGGTAGTCTTGGTGCTGAGAGACGACGGTTACGGCATGATCAAGTGGAAACAGGCCGATATGGGCTTTGAGAATTGGGGGTTGGATTATGGCAATCCGGACTTCGTTAAATATGCAGAAAGTTATGGCGCCCATGGTCACCGGGTGGGCTCGACCGAGGAATTGCTACCATTGCTCGAGAATTGTCTCAATGCGAAAGGGGTGCATGTGGTTGAATGTCCCGTCGATTATGCGGGCAACTCCGACCTGCTAACCAAGGAGCTAGTCTGCCCAGTATGAGCGGTCGGCGTGCGATAATCGTTGGTGGAGACGCCGCCGGCATGAGCGCGGCCAGCCAGATGCGGCGCGTCGATCCGATGCTGGAGGTGATCGTCTTTGAAAAGGGCGATTATGTCTCCTATGGAGCCTGCGGCATGCCCTATTATATTGCCGGCGAGATCGCCAGGGCCGACGATTTACTCGCTTTGCGCCCCGAAGAATTTAGCGAGCGCGGCATTGATGTGCGCACCGGACATGAAGTCCTCGAGGTGCGTGCCGGCGCAAGGGTTATCACTGGGAAGTCGATCGCAGGGCATGCCTTTAGTGAGCGCTTTGACTACCTAGTGTTGGCGACTGGTGGTCGGGCGAAGGTGCCGTCCTTGCCGGGTGCGGACCTAGTGGGAGTGCACACGCTACGCAGTCTAAACGACGGCATCGCGTTGCGCGAGGCGCTCGATCGGGGTCAGGTCCGGCGGGCGGTTATCGTCGGCGCCGGTTTTATTGGACTCGAGTTGGCCGAGGCTCTGTGCAAGCGCGGCGTGCGGGTCTGCTTGCTTTCGCGTTCCGACTACTTGCTCGGTAGTTTCGGCAGGGATTTTGCCCAGCCATTATTTGACGAATTGTCGCGGCACGGCGTGGATTTCGTTACGAGAGAGAGCGTCAATGTAATCGAGGAGGCCGATGGCCGGGTTGCCGCAGTGGTGACGGATAGAGGTCGTTATGCCGCTGATTTAGTCTTATTGGCGACGGGGCTTGAACCCGGCGTCGAATTGGCCCGGTCGGCCGGGCTTGCCTTGGGGTGCAGTGGGGCGATTGCGGTCGACGACCGGATGAAGACCGATACGGTGGGCATATGGGCGGCGGGCGATTGCATTGAAGTGAAACACGTGGTCACCGGCGAGCCGGTCCATGTGCCGTTGGCCTTGACAGCCAATCGCACCGGCCGTATCGCCGGCGATCAAGTCGGCGCAGCAAGCGCGGGTAAAACATCCGCACAACGTTTTCGCGGCACGGCCGGTACGCTGATCGCCAAAGTTTTCGATTACACTGCAGCACAGACCGGATTGACTTTGCCTGCAGCCGAACGGGCAGGCTACAGTGCGGCCGTCTTTTCCCAGAAAAGCCACACTCGCGCCGCTTATTATCCCGGCACGCAACCGCTGTGGTTGCGAATCGTCGTCGATCGCCGAACCCGGCGTCTACTCGGGGCGCAGATCCTCGGTCGCGAAGGGGTCGCCGGTCGGATCGACGTCTTTGCCACAGCGCTTTTCAAACGGATGAGCGTCGACGAGATCTACGATCTCGATCTGGCCTACGCGCCGCCATACGGACCGGTCTACGATCCGATTATAGATATCTGCGGCCGTGCGATGCTCGAACTCTAGCTGGGGCTGATGTTCGACATATTATTGTTTAGTGGGGCGATTTAAATGGCGGTTGTGCCCGGTCTAGTACACGTAGCTGGGAATGCGGCGCTCGATATGCTAATTCGGGATGTCGCGCTGCACGATATAGCCGCTGGAGATGGCTGGGGCACCAATGTACAATTGCTTTCGCGGCCAATCGAAGCAGTGTTGGGCGGATGCGGTGCGGCGCCGGCCTATGTCCTCGGCCGATTGGGGCGGAGGGTCGTACTCAATAGCAATCTTGCCGATGATATCTGGGGAAGAACGCTGGCCGGCTGGCTGGTGGAAGCTGGGGTTGAGGGCTTGGATTTTGTAGAGGCGGCGACGGCCGCGCATATGATTGCGCTGCAACCGGACGGCAAGCGGCGCTCTTTCTATTACGCTGGGGCGCGAGTGGACTGGAGTCGTTCGTTGGCCGGTGAGACTCCTCAGTGGTTTTTGGTCTCAGGTTACGGCAAAGTGCAAGTCGCAGACCTATACGAAATACAGCGAGTTTGCGGTGAAATGCGTCAGCGGGGTGCTCGGGTGTTCTTCGATCCGAGCCCTTGGTTCGCCGGACGGGTCGAGATAGCGGAGATGCACGCGCTTTGGCAACAGGTCGATTGCCTGTGTGCGACCGAGGAGGAGTTGGCCGAATGGACCGTGGGAGGGGACTATGGGCAACAGGCAGAGTATGCATTGGGTAAAGGTATCGAAAAGGTAGTCGTCAAACGCGGCGGAAAAGGGGCGTTTTACGCCGAACGCGATGGCGACAAAGGGCAGGTTGAGGTCGAGTTGGTTGCTTCGGCCAATACGGTCGGCGCGGGGGACAGTTTCAATGGCCGATTAGTACACGGTTTGTGTGCGGGAGAGGAGCTGCGCACGGCCGTGGAGCAAGCAACACAGTTGGCTACACGCGTCGTGCGCGGGGGGCGCGGCGTATTGGGGTTGATGGATTAGAATTTCGCCATGCGGCCGGTTGTTGGTTGCGCCCTTTTTACCGATATTTTCTTGCGTTATATCCACTTAGACAGAAAGTTTCACTGCAATGAGCGATCGGCCCAATGTTCTCGTAATCATGACGGATCAGCAACGCGCCACGGCGAGCCATTTATATGGTAATAGTTTTTGTCAAACCCCGTCGATGCAGAGGCTGGCCAACGACGGGGTGCTCTTTGAAAATGCGATTACGCCGCACCCGCTCTGCGTGCCGGCGCGGATTTCCTTCTGGACTTCTCAATTTCCCCACGCGCACGGGGGCCGGAGAAATCAGACACTGATGCCAGATGGGATCGATCACGCGTGGCAACTATGGAAGAACGCTGGCTATACCACGGGTTTGATCGGCAAGAATCACTGCTTTCATTCCGAAGAAGACAGGGCACTTTTCGACGTGTGGAATCCTTTCACCCATGGCGGGCGAGAAGAAGGTGGGGGCACGCGGGGTATGGATTGGTTTCGGCCAGTAGAAGGTCGACGTAAAGTCGCACAACAACACCGCGATCTCGCGCACCAGAATCCGCGTTTCAGTTATGGAACCTCCGACTTGCCGTTGGAGGATCATTCGACCGGGCTTATCGCGGGGCAGACCACTCGCTTTCTCGAAAAACATCGCGACGATCCCTTTGCTCTTTGGGTCTCCTTCCCCGACCCGCACGAACCCTGGTTGTGTCCGGAAAAATATGCAGCGCTTTTTCCACCCGACAAAATCGATTTGCCGCCCTGGCGCGACGGCGAATTCGACGCAGATGCCCCCGAACGCAATAGGGTCCTCTACCAGATGCTCGGTGTCCGCAATGATCCGCTTGATGATGTCTACGGCGTGATGGCGGCCTATTTCGGCATGGTCCGTTTTGTCGATGACGCCCTGGGACAGATCCTCGACAAACTCGTCGAACTAGGGCTGCGGGAAAATACGATCGTCGTCTTCTGCTCGGACCATGGCGATTTTATGGGTGAGCATGCGATGCAGTGCAAGGGCGGCGTCTTCTACGACAGTTTGACGCGAGTACCGCTATTGGTATCGTGGCCCGGACAAGTGGCCGCTGGAATTCGCGACTCGAGTATGGCCAATCTGATCGACGTGGTGCCAACGCTCCTGGCGTTGCAGGGGATCGAAGCGCCGCGCTCGATGCAGGGCGAGTCCTTGCCGACGGTGACCGATACCGCACCGCGGGATGCGACTTTTTCCGAATACGGCAGCGGTGGCCCGCTCTTTACTATGGCGGACCTAGCAAAACTGCCCCAGCCTTGGGGGCGCAAGACGCTTATCGATACGCTACAGTGGCGCGAGGCCGCGGGCCGCTGCAAGATGGTCCGCACTCGCGACTGGAAATACGTGCACGAGTCGATGGGAGATCGCGACGAACTATATGATCTAGTCAACGATCCGCACGAATTGCAAAATGTGGTCGACCGGCCGGAAAATCGTGAGATATTGGCGCATTTGCGCTTGCGTTTGGCAGATTGGAGTATCGACACCGAAGATTCACCGCCGGTGCCGTTGCCCGATCAGGCTCAATATGAACTGGCTTAAGGGGGACTATGCCGGAGGAGCATCCCATCGTTGTGATTCTCGGGTGGCGTTCAGGATCTTCAAGCCTGACCAAGGCACTGTTTGAGAAGGGCTATCCGATAACCCCGCCCTTGGATATGAGGCCGATGGAGGGGCATCAACCGGAAGGCCATTACGAGAACTCTGAGGTGCAACAGATTAATGAGGCGCTGCTGGCCCATTTTCAGATGAACGTGTTTACTCCAGGTATTCTGCCCTTAGTCAATGCCGATGTCGTTGAAAAATGGTTGGGACAACACCCAGAACCGGTGATGGTCAAAGACCCGCGTTTCGCCTTTACCTGGCCGGTGTGGTTGACGTCGACGAAGAGGCCAATGGTGTTTATTTGGACCGACCGTGACAAGGAGTCTCAGATCGGCTCTATCGTGCGTTGGTACA
>Ga0315316_10003530_pt1 | contig 11342 bp, 12 predicted proteins | sample M160m3416metaG_FD_203702 | JGI IMG/M metagenome (GOLD analysis project Ga0315316, IMG submission 203702) | Ammonia-oxidizing marine archaeal communities from Monterey Bay, California, United States - M1 60m 3416 | ecosystem: Environmental > Aquatic > Marine > Intertidal zone | place: USA... | reverse complement strand
CTTCTTGCACCGTAATGTCCCTTAGTCGCTTTTAAGACTTTCTTATGTTTTGCTTTTGCAGCTAATGCTTTAGTTACTCTTGGCATGATATTTAAATGTTATATAGAAGTTTTTGCGCTATTTTTTTTGTCTCGTCAGCCATCTTTATCATTCCACGATTATGACGCTTTCTTTTAGTAGTTTGCTTAGTCAAGATATGAGCGCGAGAAGCACTTCTTCTTTTTAAACCACTGCCAGTAGTTTTGAAACGTTTTTTTGCACTTGAATGTGTTTTTAATTTGTAACCCATAATTATTTCTTTCTTATTTGTGAGAGAACCATTAACAATTGCCTGCCTTCAAGAGATGGCTCTTGATCAACTTGAGCAATATCTTGAAGGTCTTCCCTCAAACGATTTAAGAGATCAAGACCTAAATTACTATTTAATATCTCTCTACCTCTAAATCGAACGCTGATTTTAGTCTTATCTCCGTCATTAATAAAGCTTTTTATCTTTTTTAATTTAATATTGTAATCGCCGATATCAGTGGTTGGACGAAACTTAATCTCTTTTAAGGATTGCTTTTTTGGTTTTTTTGTACCACCAGTACTTTTTTTCTTCTCAAATTGAAATTTACCAAAATCCAATAGCTTGCATACTACTGGCTGTGCATCAGAAGGAGAAACCTGAACTAGATCAAGACTTTTTTTCTGCGCCTCATCTAAAGCCTCATCAATGGCCAATAATCCAATTTTTTCTCCATCAGAGCCAATTAACATAACCTCTTTTGCGTAGATTTTGTTATTTATAGGAGTCGTTGATTTTTTCTTCAAAGCGATAGCTGAGACCTTATATGGTAAGAAAGAGATTAATCAAAGTATCTTTGATTTGAGAACTGAATTGTTAAGTGATTCAACATTGAGACGGATTTTATAGCATTATTCATGAAAAGAAAACATTCTTATGGCTGAAGAAATCGTTCTACCCATTCGCTGTCTTGTTGTTCAAAGACATGCCTTTTATTTAATCTATTTTCATGGCCTTGCCAAAACTCAAAATAATATGGAGTGAAAGAATAACCCCCCCAGAAATTTGGTCTGGCTGTTTCAGATGTCATGACCTCTAGCGTCTCATTAAAATTTTTTGCAACTTCATCAAATGATTCAATAGTTTGAGATTGATTGGAGCTTATAGCTAAAGCATTTTTTTCTTTAGTTCTACCTTGAAAATGCTCATCTGAGAATTCAGCAGATGTTTTGCAGATTTTTGCTTTCATTCTTATTTGAGTGTTAATGCTTGCCCAGTAAATAAGAATGGAGACTTGACTATGAGCCTCAAACTGAATTGCTTTAGGAGAATGATAATTTGAAAAAAATATCCATTCATTATTTGCAATATATTTTAGATTTACATACCGAGCTTCAACTTCGTTTTTTATCTGGTCATATGATGAAACAGAAATTGCTTCTATACCCTTTTGATCATTGTCTAAGGCTTCCTGATAAATAGATTGAAAATGAATATATGGTTTTTCAGAATTTAGATTAAGAAATTTGATCATACGAAATAAGATGTGATGGTGCCCAGAGCCGGACTTGAACCGGCACGAAGTTGCCTTCGAGGGATTTTAAGTCCCTTGTGTCTACCAATTCCACCACCTGGGCAATTAGTTTGTTCGATCAATACGTTTCTTGCTTTAGGTATTTTAAAAAAATTAAGCACTAAGCTTAAGTGAAATCCTTTCTCTTTCAGCATCAATTCCAAAAATGATACAAGAAAGCTTGTCACCTTTTTTATAATTTTCCATTGCTTCAGCTGGATTTTCATCTTCAGTAATATCAGAAAGGTGAATCAAACCATCTATGTCGCCCTCTAAACCTACAAAAATACCAAAATCAGTTACGGATTTAATGCTGCCTTCAACGGAATCACCCAATCCATACTTATTAGCAAACTCTGTCCAGGGATTAGCTTTCGTTTGTTTTAAGCCAAGGGAAATTCTTCTTTTATCATGATCAATCTCTAGAACCATAACCTTTATTTTTTCTTCTAAATCAACAACCTTTGATGGATGTATGTTTTTATTAGTCCAGTCTAGCTCTGATAAATGAATTAATCCTTCAACGCCTTGTTCAAGCTCAGCAAAACATCCATAGTCAGTTAAATTTGAAACTGTAGCCTCATATACACCGCCAACTGAATATTTGCCTTCAATTGTTTCCCATGGATCATTTTGAATCTGCTTCAGCCCCAATGAAACTCGAAGTTTTTCTTTATCAAAACTTAATATTTTTACATCAATTTCTTGACCAAGGCTTAAAACCTCAGATGGGTTGGTAACTCTTGACCATGAAATATCAGTTATGTGCAATAAACCGTCTAAACCTCCCAAGTCGACAAAGGCCCCATAGTCAGTTAAATTCTTGACTACGCCTTTAACGATTTGACCTTCATCAAGATTTTTTAACAACTCGACTTTTTCAGCAGAATTAATTTTCTCTAAAACAGCTTTTCTTGATAGAACAACATTATTTCTTTTGTAATCTAACTTAATAACTTTAAATTCTTGAACAGTATTCTCAAGTTCTGGGGCTTCCTTCACAGGTCTAATATCAACAAGTGATCCAGGTAAGAATGCTTTGACAACATCAACCTCAACAGAAAAGCCACCTTTAACTCTTGTTAACACCTTTCCTTCGACAAATTCGCCCGTCTCTAAGGCTTCTTCAAGCTTTTTCCAAGTTCCTATTTTTCTTGCCTTCTCCCTAGAAATTCTTGTCTCACCATAACCGTCCTCAACAGCCTCTAGTGCAACTTGAACCTCATCGCCTGATTCAATTTCAACTGAGCCATCATTGTTTCTAAATTCGTCTAGCGAGATAACTCCCTCTGATTTAAGTCCAACATGAACAGTTACCCATTCTTTATCTACATCCAATACCACACCTGTTACGATTGAGCCGGGCTGCATTTCAAGCGTACTTAGGCTTTCATCTAGAAGGTTCGCAAAACTTTCAGTCATAACAACTTATCCCAACATTATGTTTTTTATTGCAAGAAAAAGTATCTCTTGCATCATTGATTTGATCGCGCATATTAACTTCTTGAAGTAAATTCTGCAACTTTATATGAGCATCTAACGCAAGTAAATTAATCACTTAACATGATAAATTTTTAGAATTCTGCTCCAGCATGCTCCAAAAATAAATCCTGGGGCCTTGGATAAATCCATGACAAGGCCTATAAATCCTACAAACAACCAATTCAAAGGGAGGAGATAATCCAAATCTTCACCAGAATGGATTGGTTTAAAAAGACCTCTGTATATCAAAGAAAAAAATACCAATAAAGCTATAAATATTTTTGTTACATGTGGAATGTACAAAACAGCATCTTCAGCCCAATTAGCAATTTCTGCATTCCAATTAAAAACGGCATAGAATGTATAAATATATAAAATAAATTTTAAAATTTTATATGAAATATTCTTGTTGGGATTCTTTCTAAACAAGTAAGACCAAAACTGTAGAATTAGAAAAGAAATAATAAGTGACAGAAAATACTTCTTAGTAATGTCAGGGGCATAAAATTGATTTACTCCCCATTCATTCATAAAAAAATTCCATCTGGGAATAATGAGGGCAGATAAAACTAAGAAAATCGTTAAATAAATTTCTTTCATGGACCTTAAAGCTGTTGTCATGCCTGTATAAAAAGAATACTGAAAGTACTTCTTCATAACGGCTAGAATATTACTCGGGAAGTCATTATAAGAAATGTATGCTTTAGATGGGGTATAATGATTAACTGAAGTCATAATTCTATTCTTCCAATCAAGATCATAAGCAGACCTGATATCTTCTAAAAATCTTATTTTTAATGCAACTTTTTTAGCAACAATTGTTCCAGGCACAGTTTGATGTGAAATAGCTCCATATGATGTTGCTCTCACGGCTTTTTGAAAAGGCGATTTATAATAAAAGACTGTACTTCCAAAAACCACCTCAACATCTTCAATACGCATATAGTTAATATATTTTTTAAGCCAATTAGGCTTTGGTGAAGTTTTCGTGTCAAGAAGAGCTATTAATGAGAACGAAGAAATTGAAATGCCAAGATTAGTGCTAAAACCAGCAAAAGAGGGAGATATACTTTTATAAACTATCGGTATATTAATCTTAAATGAATCCAGCGTATTTTTTATTACGTCATTATCGCTAGAATCAATAATAACTAATTCATCAGGCAGCAATGACTGAGCATCAATTGCATAAAGAGTTTCTAAAAAAGTCTTTGGATTGTCATTCCTGCATGGAATAACCAGAGATACCTTATAATCATTCATATTACATAGTAAATTATAGAATGAAGAACATCACAATAGTTATTTTTAATCTAGATTTTGGAGGGTCTGAGCAAGTTATTGTTAATTTAGCAAATAAGCTCTCTGAAAATTACTCTGTCAGAATAGTAACAGTAAATAATATAACTTCTGAGTATTTTAATTTAAATAACTCTATTGAATTAATCACATTCAGTAAGAGCTCTTTTTTTGAGGGCGTGCCTTCAATTCTAAAGTACTGCTTCAGTACAAAAGATGATATTTTGATTTCAAATGACATGCCTCTGAACTTGGTCTGCTCATTTGCATTTAAAATATTTTTTAAAAAAAATATCAAGCATATTCTAATTGAACATAGTATGCCGCCTATTAGAAATACATTTAGTTGGCCGATTGTGAAATGGATTTACTCTTCTGCAGATGAAATTATATCGGTTGCAAATTCAATTAAAGATTGTTTAAAAGAAAAATTCAGGATTGAGAAACACATAAATATAATTAACAATCCTATTTTTTCTGATACTCATAAAAAAACTTTGAATTTATCGCCATTTCAGCAAAGTCAGATATCAAAATGGAAATCAGCAAATGCAATTAAGATTCTTAATGTAGCAAATTTGAAGCCAGTTAAGGATCACGCAACATTAATTAATTCAGTCAAGATTCTTAAATCAAAAGGTCAAAATATTTCTCTTTTAATTATAGGAGATGGGTTTTTAAAAAAATCATTAGAGGAATTAATTAAAGTAAATAATCTTGAAGAAAATATCTTTCTGCTCGGACAGTATCCTGCTTCAAATAAGTTTTTTTTAATGTCAGATTTATTTGTGCTTAGCTCTATTTCTGAAGGTTTTAGTTTGGCTTTATGCCAAGCAGCACAAAATAATCTTAAAATTGTTTCTACCTTTGGAGCAAAAACTTCGGAATTACTTGGGGATGATTATCCTTACATATCAAAAGTGGCCGATCCACATGACCTTGCAAATAAAATTATGGGAGCAATTCTTAACCCTAAAATTCAGATTAATGAAGAGGCTATTTTGAATTCAAGAGAAGAAGTTTTTTATAAAAAATATTTACGGCTTATAGAGTGAAAAGATAATAGAAAAATTAAATCTAAGCTCTTGATATTTCTAAAATATTTTTGAAATCATCAAACTCAACCTGTAGTTCATTGGGCAAGGTTAGATCGATCAATTTAATCTTAATAGAAGGATTAATTTCTAAACATAATGTGCTCATAAAAGAGTAAATTTCTAATTCAGCATTAAAATCTCCAACTTTGTTGATAAAAGATTCCGCTCCGTGACTAAAACTTAAAACTGAAATATCTATCTTGTCTAAGATTGAATTTTGCAATGTTTCTCTAGGATGTTGTATATATAAATTAATTTCATTTAATTTAATAAATTCTGCAATCTCTTCGTAGTTTTGTTTTGACAAGCCCATCCACTTGAAAGGTTGGCCAATAAATATCTTATATATATTGTTCATTTCACGAGACTCTAAAGACTCCATAGAAATAATTTTATCAGAATCTATAGCTGTAAATTTATACAAAGCCTTTTTGAACCATCCAAAGTGAAATAATGATTGTTTAAGATAAAACTTGGGAGTTTTTGGAAATTTAAATATTAAATTTAATAATTTATTTCTTTTTTGAGTCTTGAATGGAAAGATTGATTCATCATTGAAACGTGAATTAGGCTTAATCGTAAAGTACCCCTCATCAAATGTTAGCAAATGAGTAAATTTACTTAAGAGATATATCAAATTAAAAGCATCTTGATCAACGCATGCAGCTAACAAAAAGGAAAAACTTTCATTTCTAATTTTAACTAAGTGGAAGATCAAATTGATACGATTTGAGAAATATAAACAAGAAACTTTCCGCCTACTTAAATAATTTAATGTTTTCTTGTTTGAAGAGATGCATTTAATTTCTAAACAAAATGTATTTTGTATTTGAAGAATCTTTTTAGCATGATGAATTGAGTCAACATAACAAAGTGCTCTTTTTTTACTAAAGCTAGAATAAAATTCTTCTAATTGGATCTTCTTCATTGATTTATTCACTTGTTATAACTCAGAGTGAAAAGCCTTTAGAGCGATGGTTAAAACTTCTTCAATACTTAAATTTGTTGAGTCAATTTTTACAGCATTTTCAGCAGCAATTAAAGGAGAAATTTTCCTTTCAATATCAGATTTATCTCTACTAGCAATCTCCTGCTTTATATCTGAATATGAGGTGTCAATACCTTTTTTTTCTAGTTCCTCATATCTTCTCAATGCTCTAGCATCTTGGTCTGCATTTAAAAAAATTTTTGTATTAGCTTCAGGAAATACGATAGTTCCCATATCCCTCCCATCAGCAATTAATCCATTAGAAAAGCCTATATTCCTTTGAAAATAAATTAAATTGGATCTTGTTTCTTTTTCTGCACTTAATGCTGAAGCAGCAGAGGCTATTTTTTCAGTTCTCAAATCTGAAATAATATTTTTATTCTGAAATTCTATCTTTGGATTTAGAATATCATTGTTAATGGTATATTCCTCGAAAATCTTTTTTGCACCTTTATGCGAACCTGCAAGACTATATGCATAACTGTAAGCCCTGTAATACAACCCACTATCCAAAAGTGAAAAATTAAGTTCTAAGGCAAGCAATCTTGCAAGAGTGCCTTTGCCAGATGCAGATGGACCATCGATAGTAATAATATTATTATTTTTCAAGCTGATACCCTACAGAAGAAATTAACTCTATAAAATTAGGGAATGAGGTAAAAATATTTTTACAATCCTTCACTGTAATTGGTTTTGAGCATTTCAAACCGGCAATTAAAAAACTCATAGCAATTCTATGATCTTCATAAGATTCAATATAAATTGGTTGATCTCTTAAGAGAGAATTTGAATTTCCCTTAATACTCATACCATCTTCAAAATTTTTATGTGCGACTCCCAATCTAGTGAAACCATCAGAGATGGCTTTTAACCTATCTGATTCCTTTACTCTTAATTCTGTTGCATCTCGAATCATAGTCTCGCCCTCTGCAAATGCAGCTGCAACAGAAATGATAGGAATTTCATCAATAATATTTGGAATAATATCCCCAGAAAGTTCCACGCCTTTTAATACAGATTTTTTGATTATTAAGTCAGCGCAAGGCTCTCCTGACTCTAGTCTTTGATTTCTTACCTCAATATCTGCGCCCATGTTTTGCAAAACTTGTAACACCCCTGTTCTCGAGGGGTTCATTCCAACATTTATAATTTCTAACCCTGGTGAATCACTTATTAAGGCTGCTACTATTAAAAAAGCAGCCGAAGAAATGTCACCCACCACTTTATAAGTTTTAGCATGCAAATGATTGGAGGGAAACAATTGAATAATATTCTTACTTCCCTTAGATGCAATTTCTATATTTGCACCAAAGTTTTTTAACATTCTTTCTGTATGATCTCTTGTCTGAATAGGCTCAATAATTTTAACACCTGCCCCTGAAGCAATAGCAGCCATTAGAATACTTGATTTTACTTGAGCACTTGCTACTGGCAACTCATAGGTAAATTGTTTTTGAAGTGATGTGGGTAATATTGAAATAGGCAACTTACCACTAGATGATTTAATACTGGCGCCCATTTCAGTTAATGGGTTTATTACTCTGCTCATAGGTCGAGAAGACAAAGATTCATCTCCACAAAAAGAAAGATTTAAACCAATGCCAGCAGTCAAACCTAAAATTAGACGCAAGCCAGTCCCAGAGTTACCAAGATCCAGTGGCGCATCACAGCTCTGAAAAATATATTTTCTTTTATGCAAATGAACTAGCCCGTTTTCATCAATTGTAATGCCTGATCCAATTTGATTGAGCGCATTCATTGTAGAGAGTGGATCTTCCCCATGCAAGAAGCCATCAACCATCATTTCTTCATTCATCAAAGCTCCGATCATAAGAACTCTTTGCGAGATAGATTTATCTCCAGGACATTGAACTGTCCCAAAAATCTGACTATTGATAGATGTAGTTAAATTCAATAGTTTGATTCCTTAAAATCTTTAAGTTTGCTTAAAAAAGCCTGAAGGCTCTGAGGGTTATTTCCTATCTTATCCTTCAAGATACTAAGACTTTTTATCAATTCATCTATCGCCAAGGCAATATTCTTTTGATTCATTGAAAAAATATCTGCCCACATTTCAGGAGAAGATGAAACTAATCTTAAAAATTCTCCGAGACCACCGCCTGAAAAATCTGAAAGATCATCTTGGTCAAGCCCCTTTAAAGTATTTAATAATGCATAGGCAGCAACATGAGGAAGATGGCTAGAATATGCAAATATCTTGTCATGCAACTCAGCGTCCAATACTGTAATGTTTGATCCAAGCGCATTCCATAAATTTGTAACTCGATCCACATGCTGTGATGCTACAGAGTCATGATATGACAGGATTGTTGATTTTCCATTGAAAAGATCAGCAACTGAATTCTTTTCGCCTGAAAGGTGGGAGCCAGCTACTGGGTGAGAGAAGATAATATTTTCAGGAAAATTAAATTCTTGCAACATTTTATTTAGAGGGCTTTTGGTGCTTGTTGTGTCCGTGATAGTCACTGAAGAATTAAATAAAAAATCTAAAGATTTTAGAATGTCATTAGTCACACTCGGAGGAGTCGAGATAATAACCAATGAGTCTGAGTATTCAGTACTTTCTAAATCATTAAGAGAATTAAGTGAGCCCTGAATGGATTGATTATGCAATGCATTCTTTATGCTTTGTTGATCTGAATCAAAAGCTAAGATCTCATATTCTTGAGCGCTTAATAAGGCTTTTGCTATTGATCCTCCAATTAACCCTAGCCCAATAATAATAATTTTCATATGAGCTCTTCTAAAGTGGTAAGAAATTTTAAGTTTTCAGCTTCTGTTCCAATTGTAACCCTTATAAAATCTTCCATATCATACAAATCAACAGATCTTACGATGACTCCTTTTTCCATAAGGTTGTTAAACATTTCTTGGCCAATAAAGTCACCTTTAAAAGTAATAAAGTTCGCAACTGATGGAATGCATTCAAGCCCAAGTTTGGATAATTTATCAAATAAAAACTCATACTGTTGTGAATTTAACTCAATGCTTTGTCTAATATGCTCTTGATCATTAATTGCTACACAAGCCATCGCTTGGGCTATGGTATTTACATTGAAAGGCTGTCTGATTCGATTGAGAACCTCAATTAAAGATGGATTAGCAATGCCGTACCCAACACGAATACTGGCCAGACCATGAATTTTAGAAAATGTTTTGGTAATTAGTAAATTATCAAATTCATATAGCAAATCTAAAGGTTTGACGTAATCTTCTTCAGTTACATACTCAAAATATGCACAATCTAATACCACCAATACAGATGAGGGGACTTTTTTTAATAACGAATGAACTTCTTCGTGACTGTTATAAGTACCTGTTGGGTTATTTGGATTGGCAATAAAAATTACTCTGGTGCTGCTCTCTAAATAATCCTCAAATGATTTTAAATCATGAGCCCAGTTGCATGTAGGAACCTCTATTAATGATGCGCCCGCGGACTGAGTAACAATTTTATAGACTGCAAATGCATGCTTTGAAGCAACAGATGACGTGTTTGGATTCAAGAAAGCTCTGGCTGCTAATTCCAAAATCTCATTAGAGCCATTTCCTATAATTATGTTGTCAAAAGCAACGTTCTCATGATTTGCAATTTCCTCTTTAAGCTTTGTTCCATTTCCATCAGGGTATAAATGCAAATCATTTTCTAGTCCTGCTAAAATTGAAAGCGCCTTCGGAGATGCTCCAAGTGGATTTTCATTACTTGCTAGTTTTACAACCTGATGATGACCAAATTCTGCAACGACTTCTTCGATTGAGCGGCCAGGCTCATACGGATGAAGATCCTCAATCCCAGGGTTAAGATTATTAAGAATATCTGAGCTCATGAATCTGACGGATATGAGCCAAGAATTCGAACCGATGCTCCTAATTCCTTAAGATTGGCAATAACTTGCTTGAGTTTCGCGTCCTTATAATGGCCGCTGCTATCTATAAAAAAATTATGTGCATTCAATGATTCTCTTGATGGGCGTGTTTCAATTCTTTCTAGATTAATTTTTCTTTTATTGAATGGTTCCAGTATTTTAATTAAAGCTCCGGGCTGATTATCTGTTTGAATTAAAAGGGAGGTTTTATCTTTTTTGGTTTGCTCAATTGCAATATTGCCGATCACTAAAAATCTCGTATTGTTGCCAGAAAAATCTTCAATATTTTTTTGATAATGATGTAGCTTGTATTTATTAATTGCCAATGAACTGACTATACATAAAGTTTTTGGATGGGCTTTTGAAAGCTTGGCAGCTTCAGCCGTGCTTGATGTAGTCTCCCTTTTTGCATTAGGTAAATTAGCATCCAACCACTTACTGCATTGACCAAGAGCTTGAGGATGCGATGCAACAATTTGAGCATCCTCGAGTTTAAATTTTCTGGCTGAAGCTAGTTGATGATGAATAGGGAGATAAGTTTCACCACAAATCTTTATCTCTTCATCTGCTAAAGAGTTTAAGGTTGCATTTACTACTCCTTCCGAAGAATTTTCTACCGGCACAATCCCAAAGTTTGCTGAACCAGTTCTTACTTGATAAAAAACATCCTCTATCGTTGATCGTGGTGATCTTATTGGCGAAGAACCAAAATGCTGAATTACAGCCCCTTCAGAATGAGTTCCTTCAGGACCAAGGTATGCTATTGTTAATTCTTCCTCTAAGGAAAGGCATGAAGAGATAATTTCTTTGAAAATATGATTAATTTTATTCTCTGAAATTGGACCATCATTGAGTTTAGAAATATTTCTCAAGATCTCTGCTTCTCTATTAGGTTTGTAGAAAGAGGTATTTGAGCTCATCAAGCTCTTTAATTTACCTATTTTTTGTGCCAAAGAGCCTCTTCTTTGAATTAGCTTCAAGATTTGATGATCAATAGCATCAATTTTTT
>Ga0315316_10003529_pt1 | contig 11344 bp, 8 predicted proteins | sample M160m3416metaG_FD_203702 | JGI IMG/M metagenome (GOLD analysis project Ga0315316, IMG submission 203702) | Ammonia-oxidizing marine archaeal communities from Monterey Bay, California, United States - M1 60m 3416 | ecosystem: Environmental > Aquatic > Marine > Intertidal zone | place: USA... | reverse complement strand
TTACTAAATTACCTTCCTTATGACCTGTGATTTCATAATCAAAACTAGCATATCCACTTGAAACAGATTTTAATCTATCGTTAAAATCAAAAACTACTTCATTTAATGGTAGGTCGTATGACAAAACTGCTCTTGTGCCTGAATAAGTAAGGTTAGTTTGTATACCTCTTTTGTCCTGACAAATTTTTATTATAGAGCCTAAATATTCATCGGGTGTGATAATTGTTGCGTTTATCCACGGTTCTTCTATTTTAGTAATTTGCGTAGGGTCGGGCATGCTAGATGGGTTTTGTAAATCTATAATCTCTCCTTTGGACTTATAAACTTTGTAAATTACTCCAGGTGTAGTAGTTATTAAATTTACATCGAACTCTCTCTCTAATCTTTCAGTGATAATTTCTAAGTGTAGTAAGCCGAGAAAGCCACATCTAAAACCCAAGCCTAATGCTGTAGAAGACTCTGCTTCATAAGAAAAGCTAGCATCATTAAGCTTAAGCTTGCCTAAACCGTCTTTTAATTTTTGATATTCAGAGCTATCTACCGGAAATAGCCCACAAAATACTACTGGTTTACTAGGTTTAAATCCTGATAAAGGTTCTATGATAGGACTTGAAGCATCACATATAGTGTCTCCAACCTTTGTTTCGGACAAAGTTTTAATTCCTGCTATTATAAATCCAATTTCACCAGAGTTTAATTCTTTTACATCTATTGGTTTTGGTGTAAAAACTCCCACTTTTTCTATTACATATTCTTTATCATTTGACATTAACTTAATTTTCATATCTTTTTTTATTTTACCATCTATAACTCTAACTAAAATAACTACCCCTAAGTAAGTATCATACCAACTATCAACCAATAGTGATTTAAGTTTATCAGAATGTTTACCTTTTGGTGCGGGTAAAATATTTACAATTGCTTCCAAAATATCTTCTACACCCTCTCCAGTTTTGCCAGAGCAATTAATTGCATTTGATGTATCTATGCCCACCACATCTTCAATTTCTTTTTTGGTTTTTTCAATATCCGATGCGGGTAAATCTATCTTATTTAATATTGGAATAATTTCATGATTAATTTCTAGTGCTTGATAAACATTTGCTAAAGTTTGCGCCTCAACTCCTTGTGTACTGTCTACTATTAATAAAGATCCTTCGCATGCAGACAATGAGCGACTTACTTCGTAGCCAAAGTCAACATGGCCAGGGGTATCAATGATATTTAAAATATAATCTTTTCCATTTTTTGCTTTGTATTTAAGTTTAACAGTTTGAGCTTTGATAGTGATTCCTCTTTCTCTTTCTATATCCATAGAGTCAAGCACTTGTGATTTCATTTCTCTATCTGTTAACCCTCCACATTTATGAATTATTCGATCTGCTAGTGTAGATTTACCGTGATCAATGTGCGCAATTATTGAAAAATTGCGTATATTTTCATTATTAGACATTAGGATCTTAATATTGCGCCTGTTTTGTCTTGAACAGCTGATATAATTTTTTTACTTATTTGATTAATCTCACTTTCACTTAAAGTTTTTTCTTTTGGTTCTATAATAACGTTAAATGCAATAGATTTCTTGTTTGCTTCAATATTGTCACCTTGATATACATCAAAAATTTTTACATCTTTTATTAGTTCTTTATCAATTTTTTTAACTAAACTAATAATTTCACCTGAACTATATTTTTCATCAATAACAAAAGCAAAGTCTCTAATTACTTTTTGATAGTCTGAAATAATAAATTGTGGTTTATCTTCTCTAATTTTTTTTCTTGATTCTGGTATATTGTTCAAAAAAATTTCAAAGCCTAATATATTTTCAACTCTTAAATCTAATTTTTTAATAATTGATGGGTGTATCTCTCCAAAATATGCTAGTTCTGGACCATCTTTGGACTCTAAAGATAGCAGACCAGATCTTCCTGGGTGATACCATTTTTTTGTTTTATTGCTCACTGAAATCTTTGAATTATTAACACCAATTTCATTTAAAGTTCTTAAAACATCATTTTTAATATCAAAAACATCAAAATTTCTTTCTTTTTCTATCCAATTTTTTCTAGAATATTTTCCAGTTTTAATTGCACAAATCATTGTTGATTGTTTGTTAGGTTCTTTTCCTTCAAAAACAGGTCCAATTTCAAAAAGCATTAGATCTTCAAAATTTCTATGTATATTTTTTTTAACTCCCAACATTAAGTTGGGATAAAGAGAAGATCTTAAAACATCTAAATCGCTAGATATTGGGTTAGATAATCTAATTTCACTTTTTAATTCAGAAAATAAACTATCTACTTTTGAATCTGTGAAAGACCAGGTGACTGCTTCTGTAAATCCTTTTGTAGCTACTGATCTTTGGGAAAAATGAAAAAGTTTTTGTTTACTATTTAATGTTTCTTTAATATTTTCTTTTTCTGGTGTGATAAGAGGTATTTTATCATAACCTTTTATTCTCACTAATTCCTCAATAAGATCTACATCTTCTTTAATATCTGGCCTCCATGATGGAGGAACAACTTTAATATTTTTTTTTCCTTTTTTAATTTCACAACCTAGTGAAGATAATATTTTTTTAATTTCAGCGCTTGTAATTGAAAATCCAATAACTCTTAAAAACTTTTCAGGTTCTAAATTAATTATTTTTCTTGCGTCTTTTATTTTCCCAACGATAGAAAACTTGCTTGCTTCACCACCGCATATGTCTAATATCATACACATTGCTAGTTCTAAGCCTAATTTTATTGAATCAGGATCTATACCTCTTTCAAATCTATATTTTGCATCTGTATCTATATTTAATATTTTAGAAGTTTTTCTAATTGGTGATGGGAAAAAATAGGCAGATTCTAATAAAATATTTTTAGTAGACATTTCTGTTCCCGATCTAGTTCCTCCAATAACTCCACCAAGACCTAAAACGCTAGTTTTATCAGTGATTACACACATATTGTTTTGAAGTGTATATTTTTTATTATCTAAAGCTTCAAAAGTCTCACCTTTTTTTGAGTTTCTAACAATAATTTCTTTGTTAATCTTATCTGCATCATAAGCATGCAAGGGTCTATTTAGATCAAACATTACATAATTAGTAGCATCTACGATTGCTGAAATAGGTTTTAAGCCTAAAGACGTAATTCTTTTTTTAAGCCAACCTGGGCTTTCTTTATTTTGAACATTTTGAATATATACGCTTCCAAAAACACCACATCCCTGACCTTTTTCTTTTTTAATTGAAACTTTGATTGGATTTTTAAATTTTTGATTTATTTTAATTGGAAGTTGTTTTTTTAACTTTCCTATGCCAGAAGATGCTAAATCTCTCGCAATACCTCTCACACCTAAACAATCTGGTCTATTTGGGGTGATGGCAATGTCTAAAGTTTTTTCTCCAGTATTTTTAAAATATTTATCACCAATATTTTTTTCTTTTTTATTTAATTCAATAATGCCCTCTCTATCTAAAGATTCTTCTAATTCGTATCCTGAACAAAGCATTCCATGAGATTCTACTCCTCTTATTTTTGCTACTTTTAATTTCATGTTATTTTTGGGAATAACTGAGCCAGGTGGAGCATAAACTGCAAATAGACCGTCTCTAGCATTTGGGGCTCCACAAACAACTTTAACTAAATTTCTAGAACCTATATCAACTTCACATAGTTTTAATTTATCTGCATTGGGATGTTTTTGAGATTTTATAATTTTGCAAACAATAAAATTATCTAAATTATCATTTGATGATTTTATACTTTCTACCTCTAGCCCAATTTTTGTCAGTTGTTCCGCTACTTGATTTAAGTTTGCTTTGGTAGATAGATGATTTTTTAACCATGATAAAGAAGTTATCATCTACTTAAGCCTCTGTAATTTGTTGGAATATCAAGTGGATCAAATCCATAGAACTCTAACCATCTAATATCACTTTCAAAAAAAGCTCTAAGATCATTAATTCCATACTTCAGCATAGCCAATCGATCAATTCCTACACCAAAAGCGTACCCTTGGTATTGCTTTGGATTCACTTTTGCATTTTTTAGAACGTTGGGATGTACCATGCCACATCCTAGAATTTCTAACCATTTATCACCTTCGCCAATTTTAATTTTTCCATCTTGAATCCTATACCCAATGTCTACTTCTGCAGATGGTTCGGTAAAAGGAAAGTGGCTAGGCCTAAATCTTATTTTTACTCTTTCAACTTCAAAAAATTTCTTAACAAAATAATATAAGCAACCCTTAAGATGACCCATATTGATGTTTTTATCTATATGTAAACCTTCTAATTGATGAAACATGGGTGAGTGTGTTTGATCGCTATCATGTCTATAAGTTCTTCCAGGAGCTATTATTTTAAATGGTGGTTTGCTCTTCAACATTGTTCTAATTTGAACTGGCGATGTATGTGTTCGTAAAAGTAAATCTTTAGAACGATCAAGATAAAAAGTATCATGCATATCTCTTGCTGGATGGTTTTCGGGTGTATTTAGTGCAGAAAAATTATAATATTCAGTCTCAACGTCTGGCCCTTCTTCAACAGAAAAACCAATTTCAGAAAAGATAGATGTAACTTCATCTATAACTTGAGAAACTGGATGAATTTTTCCAGAAAAATATGTGCGTCCTGGTAAAGTTACATCTATTTTTTCATTTCTAAGTTTTTTATTAATTTCTAATTGATCTAAATCAATAATTTTTTTTTCAAAAATTTCTGTTACTTTTATTTTTAAATAGTTAAGTTTTGAAGCATATTCTTTTCTTTGATTTTGCTCCAAGGTTCCTACTTTTTTAAAAAGTTCTGTTATAATTCCCTTTTTCCCAAAAATTTCAGTTTTAATAATATCGTAAGAATTGCGATCACTTATATTTTTTATTTTATCTAAAATATCAAACTCTATTTGATTAAAATTTTTCATATCAAAAACTCTTTTACTGATTCTATGATTGCTTAAAGATAATCGAATTAACCTTATTAGTTAAGAGAGGATTGTACTTTTTTTACAATAGATTTAAATACTTCTGGATTATTATAAGCAATATCGGCTAAAACTTTTCTATCTAGCTTAATTCCTGATTTATTAAGACCATTTATGAACTTCGAATAAGTGATTCCTTCAGCTCTTACTCCAGCATTTATTCTTTGTATCCACAAAGTTCGGAATTCTCTTTTTTTTGCCCTCCTATCTCTGTAAGCATATTGCATTGCTTTTTCTAAAGCTTGCTTAGCAACACGAATAGTATTTTTTCGTCTACCGTACTGTCCTTTAACTTGTTTTAGAACTTTTTTATGTCGAGCGTGACTTGTAACTCCTCTTTTTACTCTTGCCATTTTAACCTCTTAAATTATAAGGCATATACGATTTAACAATTTTTGAATCTTGTTTTGACATAATTGTTGTGCCTCTTTGTTTTCTTATTTGAGAATTTGTTCTTTTTATCATTCCATGTCTTTTACCTGCCTGACCCATCTTAACTTTTCCTCTAGAAGTTAATCTAAATCTTTTTTTTGCAGAACTTTTAGTTTTTAATTTTGGCATAAAATTAAGCCAGTTTATACGGATTTTATTTTTGTTTTACAATAAGATTATAATGGTTGAACTATCATAATAATCTGCCTTCCTTCAAATTTTGGTCTTACCTCGACTTTGCCTAAAACTGAAGTATCATTTATTATACGATTCATAAGGTCATAACCTAGACCTGTATGCTGCATCTCTCTTCCTTTAAACTGGACAGTAAATTTTACTTTGTCTCCTTTTTTTAAAAATTTTTGCGCATTCTTGATTTTAAAATTGTAATCATGAATCTCTGTAACAGGCCTAAGCTTTATTTCTTTAAGATTAATAATTTTTTGCTTTTTTTTTGCTTTATTTACTTTTTTTTGTAAGTCGTATTTATACTTTCCAATATCAATTATTTTACAAACCGGAGGACTAGCATTTGGTGAAATCTCAATTAAATCTAGACCTTCTTGTTTTGCTATATTTATGGCTTCTTGAGTATTAAGAGTGCCAAGATTATTTCCATCGCTATCTATGACCTGAACCTGTGAAGCTCTAATTCTTTCATTTGTTTTTGGCCCCCTAGGTTTTGTTCTTCTTTGAAAATAATTTTGTTTTTGAAATGCCACTTAATTTATTGGAAAAATTTTTTTTTGAGATATATTTTTTATTGCTTGATCAAGCAAAATAGTTTCTTGCTTTTCTGATCCTAATTTTCTAATAGTAACACTATTATTTTTAACTTCTTTTTGACCACAAATTAGTAATAACGGCACTTTAGACAAAGAGTGTTCTCTAATTTTATAATTTATCTTTTGGTTTTTTAAATCCACTTCAGTGTTTATACCTGCTTTCACACATAGTTCAAATATATTTTTAGCATAATTATCAAATTCTGATGCTATTGGTATGACAACGGCTTGTAACGGTGCTAGCCACAATGGTAATTTACCAGCATAATGTTCTATCAAAATTCCAATAAATCTTTCTAAAGACCCAAATAGAGCTCGATGTAACATTACCGGAACCTTTTTAGATCCATCACTGGCAACATAAGTTGCACCAAGTCTTGCAGGAAGATTTAAGTCTACTTGTAAAGTTCCGCACTGCCAATCTCTTCCAATAGCATCTCTTAAAACAAATTCTATCTTAGGTCCATAAAATGCACCTTCACCTTTATTAATTTCATATTCTAATTTTGATTTTTTAACCGCCTCTAGCAATGCAGATTCAGATTTATCCCAAATTTTATCATCACCAACTCTTATTTTTGGTCTGTCTGAGTATTTTAATAAAACATTTTTAAATCCTAGATCTTTATAAATTTCTAATATTAATTTAGTTACGCTTAAACATTCTTGAGTAATTTGTTCTTCGGTGCAAAAAATATGAGCATCGTCTTGGGTAAAAGCTCTAACTCTTAATAAACCATGTAGAGCTCCTGAAGGTTCATATCTATGAACTTTTCCAAACTCTGATAATTTAAGAGGAAGATCTCTATAGCTTTTAAGACCTTGGTTAAAAACTTGAACACAGCCTGGGCAATTCATAGGTTTAATTGCAAAAGTTTTTTCATCAGGAGTTTCAGATGTAAACATATGTTCTCCAAATTTTTCCCAATGCCCTGATTTTTCCCATAAAGATTTATCTAAAAGCTCTGGAGTGTTAATTTCCCTATAACCGGCATTTTTCTGCTTCAGTCTCATATAATCAATAAGAGTTCTAAATAAAGACCACCCCTTATGATGCCAAAATACTGCTCCAGGACTTTCTTCGCGAAAATGAAATAAATCCATTTCTTTACCTAGTTTTCTATGATCCCTTTTTTCTGCTTCTTCTAATCTTAAAAGATATTCATCTAATTCTTTTTTATTACGCCAACAAGTTCCGTATATTCTTTGTAGCATTTCATTTTTTGAGTTACCCCTCCAATACGCTCCTGAAACCTTAGTGAGTTTAAAAGCTTTACCGATTTTTCCAGTTGAAGGAAGATGTGGACCTTTACATAAATCATGCCATTTGCCGTGATGGTATATAGAAATTTCTTCATTGTTAGGTAAATCACTAATTATTTCTGCTTTATATTTTTCTCCTATATTTTTAAAATGTTTTATTGCATCATTTCTGTTCAATACTTCTCTTTTAGTTAATTCATCTCTATCAACTATTTCCCTCATTTTTTTTTCTATTTTACTAAGATCATCGTTAGTAAAAGGATCTTTTCTTGAAAAATCATAATAAAAACCATCTTCAATAACGGGACCTATTGTTACCTGTGTGTCTGAAAATAATTCTTGCACAGCCATAGCCAATATGTGTGCTGCATCATGTCTAATGACTTCTAGACCCTCTTTATCTTTTGCTGTGATTATTCTTACCTCAGCATCTTTGCTAATTGAATAACTTAAATCTTTTAGTTCACCGTCTACGCTAATTATACAAGCTTCTTTTGATAAAGACTTGCTAATTTTACTTGCTATTTCAAAACCATCAATTTTTTTTGAAAACGAAATTTTTTTACCATCTGATAATTTTATATCTGGCATTTATTAAGATAACTCTATCAATTTTTTATATTCAGTAAAGGTAGTCTGGCACATTTTATCAACATCAAACCTTTTTAATACATTTTTTCTACCTTCGATACCCATAGTTTTCAATGAGTTATAGTCTTTTTGCATTACCATAACTATTAAGTCAGATAAATCTTTTGGGTCTTTATTTTTAAATAAATAACCTGTTTCATTTTTGATTATAGTTTCATTTGAGCCTCCTATATTGCTAGCTATTATTGGGATTTGCATTGATTGCGCTTCGACTGAAACTCTCCCAAAAGCCTCCGGTTCTAAAGAACACGAACAAATTAAATTAGCTATTCCATAGGCTACTGGCATTTCTTCACAATGATTTATTAATTTTATAACTTTGCCAAGTCTGTGCTGCTGCACCAAGGTAATTAGTTGCTTCTTATATACATTGCGTCCTTGGTCGCTGCCTAAAATAATAGCTTCAAAAGACGGTATATCATTTTTTTCATATAATAATTTAATGGCTTCAATAAATACTTTTTGCCCTTTCCAGGCTGTCAATCTACCTGGCAACAATATAATAAATTTATTTCTATCTATATTATTTAATTTAGAAAATTTATCTAATTTAATTGGCAAAATTTTTTGGGAATTAAAATAATTAGTATTAATACCTCTAAAAATTACTAAAAGTTTTCTTTTTCTATTTAAAAAAAAGTTTCCATAATTTTCATTTATATGAGAAAAAATAAAATTTGACCCAGCAATAACTAAATGGGACCTAGCCATAATTGAGTTATAAAACTTCTTAAATTTATTATTAAAATTGTAAGTTCCGTGAAAAGTAGTTACAAATTTTCTGAATGTAATTTTTGTTGCAAAATAACAAGACCATGCTGGTGCTCGACTTCTAGCGTGCACTATACCTATGTTGTAAAAAAATATTATGAGAGAAATTATTATTACATTTAAAAAAATCAAAATGGGATTTTTTGAATGAACAGGTAATTTGAATACTTTCACTTTTTTCTTATTAATATACTTAAGCAGTTCTCCACCACTTGTAATAATAAATGAGTTACATCCTTGTTCAGCTAAGAAATGAGCAAGATCATAGCAGCCTGTTTCTGCTCCACCATAGCCCAATCTAGGTATAACTTGCAAAACTTTGATTTTTTTTTTCATTATTTTGAAATACTATAATATGTCAAATGAACTACAAAAGATCTAAATATTTTTTAGCCTCAAGTGGGGAAAAAATTAAATATTTATTTGTTAAAAAAAATAGCCAAATTGCAGTTATTTTTTTTCACGGTTTTATGTCTGATATGAATGGAGCTAAACCTGCTGTTATACAAAGATTTTGTTCAAGAAAAAAAATAAATTTTCTAAAATTTGAATATTCTGGACACGGCAAATCCACAGGCAAGTTTGTAAAAGGCAATATATCTAAATGGACAAGCGAAGCTAAACAATTAATAAGATCAAAAATTTCAAAAGATAAAAAATTAATTTTTATAGGTTCGAGTATGGGAAGCTGGATAGCTTTAAACTTATTTAAATATTTTAAAAAAAAAATAAAAGGTTTTATTGGAATTGCCTCTGCACCGGAATTTCTTGATAGGCTAATGTGGAAAAAATTTAGTAAAAAAATTAAAAAAATTATAATTACTAAAAAAATTTATCATCTAAAGAAAGGTGATTTTACCTATCCACTTACAAAACAACTAATTTTAAATGGAAGGAAAAATAAAGTTTTAAATAATAAAATTAAATTAAAAATACCTATTGTGTTATTTCACGGGACACGGGACAAAGTAGTGCCTTTATACATATCAAAAAAAATTCTTAAAACCTTCAAAAAATCTCAAAAAAAATTAGTTAAAATAAAAAACGGCAACCATAGCTTGTCTAAAAAAAGTGATTTAAAAAAAATATGTTATGAATTAAATCTTATGTTTAAAAATATAAATTTAATTTAGATAGCTTTTGAAACTTTTTTTTTTATGAATAAAGGGTTTGAAAGTTTGTCGACCATTTCTTTTGGACAAATTTGTTGAAAATTTTTAATTTCATTTCCAAAATCTTTTAGTATTGCTTGTGCTATTTTAGATTGTGTTTCTTGAAAATGTTGATCAATTAAATTTTTTAAATAATTTTTCCAGTATTCTGTTTCGGGTCTTTGCCAAATTACCGATCCTGGATTTACATAATTTTCAAATTCATTATTTGGATCATACACAAATGCCATTCCACCAGTCATGCCTGCAGCGAAGTTATCTCCAATTCTTCCTAAAATAACAACGCCGCCACCAGTCATATACTCGCAACCATTTGAATCACATCCCTCAATCACAGCCTCTGCACCTGAGTTTCTCACAGCAAATCTTTCCCCAGATTGCCCTGCAGCAAAAAGTTTTCCAGATGTAGCTCCATAAAGTACTGTATTACCAATAATCGTATTTTCATGAGTTACTAAATTACTTTCAGCTGGAGGTTTAACAACTATTTTTGCTCCTGAAAGTCCCTTTCCTACATAATCATTTGCATCCCCTGTAATATTTAGTTGTAAACCTTTAATTCCAAAAGCCCCCAATGATTGCCCCGCTGAACCAAATAAATTAATTTTAATAAAATTATTTTCAACTTTTTCTTTTTTAAATTTTTTATAAATGTAGTGAGATAGTCGAGTTCCAATAGCTCTATTTGTATTTCTTACTTCATAATTTTTTTCAATTCTATTTTTTTTTCCAAGTAAATTTTTAATATCATTATAAATTTTTTCATCTAAAGATTCTGGTACTTCATTAATTATATTATTTGAAGAATATCTTTTGTTTGCACCAGGGTCTGCCTGAACTAATAAGGGACTTAAATCTAAATCATCTAAATTTGACGATCCTCTGCTTACCTGTTTTAAAAGATCGCTTCTTCCTACGATTTCATTTAAAGTTTTAAAACCAAGATCTGCTAAAATTTCTCTTACTTCTTTTGCAATAAAACTAAATAAATTAACAACTTTTTCAGGTGTCCCAGTAAATTTTTTTCTTAGACTTTCATCTTGAGTGCAAACTCCTACTGGACAAGTATTACTATGGCATTGCCTAACCATTATACAACCCATAGCAACTAGCGAGGTGGTACCAATTCCAAACTCTTCAGCACCCATCATTGCAGCAATAACTACATCTCTTCCTGTTTTAATTCCTCCGTCCGTTCTTAATGTAACTTTATGTCTTAAACTATTTAATGTTAAGATTTGATTTACTTCAGTAAGTCCCATTTCCCATGGTATTCCTACAAACTTTACAC
>Ga0315316_10003527_pt1 | contig 11346 bp, 7 predicted proteins | sample M160m3416metaG_FD_203702 | JGI IMG/M metagenome (GOLD analysis project Ga0315316, IMG submission 203702) | Ammonia-oxidizing marine archaeal communities from Monterey Bay, California, United States - M1 60m 3416 | ecosystem: Environmental > Aquatic > Marine > Intertidal zone | place: USA... | reverse complement strand
TGATCCTGACCGCAGGAGAGTTGCCTGCAATCCTGATGGCTCTCTCGGCTGGCATATACCTCTTCGGCTACACACCTCTCAAGACAAGATCTTATTTGGCTACATTGGTAGGAGCCATACCTGGTGCTCTCCCAGTATTGATTGGATGGAGCTCCGTTAATGGAAGTATCGAGTTTGGATCTTTATTGATTTTCTGTATCGCATTTCTTTGGCAATTGCCACACGTGCTCGCTCTAAGTTGGTTATTTAGAGAAGATTATAGTCGAGTAGGATTCCTTCTGATGCCCCCAACTGACCCCCAGGGAAAGCAAATCGGCAGACATATGGTTTACCATTCGGCCGCACTCTTATTTATAAGTGTCTTTCCAACTTTCATTGGCTTGACTGGATCACTGTACCTCCTTGGAGCCACAGCTCTAGGATTAGTGACACTTTCTCTCTCTATCCTTGCAGCAAAAAACATGACTGAAGTATCCGCCAGAAAAATATTCATGTGGTCGCTAATATACCAACCTTTAATTCTTAGTTTGCTCGTAATCGATACACTACAGTAATGACTTAGTTAGAAGGACCTTTAAAATGAACAGATTGTTACTCGCAATTTACTTAGTCTCTTTGGTATGGTCACAACAAAGCCTGTTAGGCCAGCAAGATCAACGTCCTAGAGCGAGAGACTTGGGGATCCAAGTAGGAATTTTCCCGCATGGACCCTTAAATGCAATCACTGATGTGGCGGGCGTCAAGGTCGGCCAGGTTACAGTGGAAGATGGATCACGTCTTAATACAGGTGTCACTGCTATCTATCCTCACAATGGAAGCATATATCACGACCGTGTTCCTGCTGCTCTACATGTAGGGAACGGCTATGGAAAACTTCTTGGAGTTACTCAAGTAAGAGAACTTGGAGAACTAGAAACTCCCATATTACTGACCTGTACGCTATGTGTCTGGCAGGTAGCAGACGCCATGGTCGCCTGGCTATTAGAACAGCCTGGAATGGAAAATGTACGGTCTCTAAATGCAGTAGTAGGTGAAACTAACGATGGAGGGCTGAACGACATCAGAAGTCGCCCTATTGAACCTAATCATGTCAGAGAAGCACTCATGACTGCAAAATCTGGACCAGTAGAAGAAGGATCAGTGGGTGCTGGGCGAGGAACCAGAGCTTTCGGTTGGAAAGGCGGTATTGGAACAAGCAGCCGAGTTTTACCTGAAAATTTAGGAGGATTTACAATAGGAGCACTGGTACAATCTAATTTTGGTGGAATACTGACTATCGATGGCGCCCCTGTTGGCCAAGAACTCGGGCGGTATTCATTCAGAGAAACCCTCGATCTCGAAAGTGATCCTCAAACAGAGTTAGGTGGGTGGGAAAGCGGCGATGAAGGTCAAGGATCAATAATGATAGTGATAGCCACCGATGCACCTCTCTCTCCTCTCAAGCTTGAAAGACTGGCTAGAAGAGCAATAATGGGACTTTCCAGGACTGGCTCCTTTGCTGGCAATGGAAGTGGAGACTATGTGATTGCATTCTCAACATCCAAGGAGGTAAGACGACCATTAAATCAGACCAGATTACAGTTGGATGAAGTCTCCAACGATCAAATGTCAGCTCTATTCCAAGGTGTTGTAGAGGCTACTGAAGAGGCTATTTATAACTCAATCTTAAAAGCTACCACGGTGTCAGGAATGGGAAGGACTGCAGATGCTATTGACCTAACTGCACTCAAAAAGGTTCTTCAGAAATTCAATGTCATTCCCCAATAAATTATCAATCGGATAAAACGAATCTTCTTAGTCACGAAGCAGATCTAATCAGATCCATAATCTCGCTGACCACAGTTCTTCCTTTGTCCTTGGCATAATAGCGACGAGTACGTTTGGAACGCTCAGGAGAAGTCATATTAATACCCTTTTCCATGAACCACTTTTGTATAGGACCTGGCCTGGGCCCCCACCAGCCTTTTTCAACAAAATCTTCATCTAATAGGATTACTACTGGAATCGATCGGCTTCTACCATTAGTTAAATGGGTGTCCATAATATCCAAATTTTCATCCCTCGCCAAAACACGAAGGTCCAAGTTATGGGCATCCCTCGCCAAGCAGGCTACTACTGGCACCAGATTAACCGCATCGCTACACCAGTCCTCCGAAAGAACTAACAAGTGCCATTTACTTTGACAGTCCTGTAACTCCTGCAGAACCTCATCTGCTATCTCAACTCTTTCGTATATCTGTTTCCATAATTCAGTATTTTGTTCAACATTTTCCATATATTCTAGGAATGTCGGTGCTTTCATATAACGTTCGCGTATCACTGAGCCGCCTTTGTTTTGGACATTTTCTTCCTAATTACTGGGTCGAGGTGCCTCTTTCGCAAACGGATTGCATCTGGAACTACTTCTATTAATTCATCCTCGGCTATGAACTCCAAAGCCAATTCTAATGTCAACTGTAATGGTGGTTCCAACTTGATGTTTTCGTCAGATGATGTAGTCCTCATATTGGTTAGTTTTTTCTCTTTACACACATTGACGTCCATGTCCCCTGGACGTGCATTTTCACCTACAACCATTCCACAATAGACGGGATCCCCCGGGCTCACTAACATCTTTGCCCTCTCCTGCAAATTAAAAAGAGCAAACCCTACAGATACTCCTTGCCTGTCCGCCACTAACACGCCTCTTTTTCTCCCTACCAATTCCCCCACATGACTTCCATACTCTAAAAATCTGTGGTGCAAAGTCCCTTCACCTCTCGTATCAGTCAGAAATTCTGATCTGTATCCAAAAAGCCCTCTTGTTGGAACTTTAAACCTTAGATGAACAGTGCCGGAATCTGTATTCTTCATCTCTATCACTTCACCTTTACGAGGGCCCATTTTTTCCATAACTGCACCGACGTATGCCTCGGGAATCTCCACGGCAACTTCTTCAAAAGGCTCCAGGATTCCATTTGAGCTATTCTTCTTGATGACACGAGGCCTAGAGACTTGAAATTCATATCCCTCTCTTCTCATTGTCTCCATTAGAATCGTCAGATGTAGCTCACCCCTGCCCGAAACAGTGAAGGTATCTGGAGATCCATCTTCTTGGACTCTCAGAGCTACATTTCTCTCTAGTTCCTTTAAAAGTCTCTCTCTAATTTGTCTGGTTGTTACAAATTTTCCAGATTTTCCTGCAAAAGGAGAATTGTTCACCATAAAATCGACAGAGAGAGTAGGCTCCTCAACTGCTATCCCTTTCAATCTCTCTGCAATTTCAACGTCCGCTATAGTTTTCCCTATTTCTACGCCATCGAGACCAGCGATACCCACTATATCTCCAGCAATCGCATTTTCGATCTCTGTTCTTTCTAGTCCCTCAAAACCATACAATCTGGTAACTCTAGCCCTTGTGCATTCTTCCACAGCTACAGTCCCTGGATCACCGAGAGGCAACAGTAGAACGGAATCTCCTACAGAGACAGAGCCACGCTCAATTCTGCCAATGCCAATTCGACCTACATAGTTCGAATGATCCAATGTAGATATGAGCATCTGGAACGGACCCGCCGGATCTACTATAGGATGTGGTATACAGTCTACAATAGTGTCGAAGAGCAGACTGAGATCATCCCCTCTTAGTGCTGGGTCAGGAGTTACCCAGCCATCACGCCCTACAGCATATAAGAATTGAGAGTCCAACTGATTTTCAGAAGCATCAAGGTCTAGGAGTAGTTCTAAAACCTCGTCGTGGACTTCAGAGGATCGTGCATCGGATCTGTCCAGTTTATTAATGAGAACTATAGGCTGCAAACCCAATTCTACAGCCTTCCTGGTAACAAATCTGGTTTGAGGCATTGGACCCTCGGCCGCATCCACAAGCAATAAGACCCCATCTACCATTCTGAGAATCCGTTCTACTTCCCCTCCAAAATCAGCGTGACCTGGAGTGTCAACAATGTTGATCTTATTACCTTTCCAACTGATAGAAGTATTCTTGGCGAGAATAGTGATTCCTCTCTCTTTTTCGAGAGGATTGGAGTCTAAAATCCGTTCCTGGATCTTTTCGTTTTCCCTGAAGACTCCTGTTTGTCTTAACATCTGATCCACAAGAGTTGTCTTGCCATGGTCCACATGAGCTATGATCGCAATGTTGGTTATGTTCATATTGTTGCCGAATGTTTTTTCCAAAAAGAAGACTCTTTTATGACTCAGATTTAAACACTTTCTTATGTGTAGATGAAAACTCGTAAGATTGAAGGAACTAAGGAAGACGGGAGGGAACTATTAATCGTTCAGGACAAAACCAAAGATTAACGGTGCCACTACTGATGCATCGCTATTTATTGAAAAACTGGGTGTGGTTTTAGTGATTTTTCCCCAAGAAATCTTTTCTTCGGGAATGGCTCCAGAATAACCACCATATGAGGGGACAGCATCTGTGATCTGGGCAAAATACTCCCAAGGCGGTACTTCCTTCTTGAGGTCCTGGACAATGCAAGGCACTGCACAAATAGCAAAATCCCCCGCTATCCCTCCACCGATTTGAAACAAACCTAGCGAACGCTGATCTTGTGGGCTGGTTGTGCATTCAATGTACCATTCTAACAAGTGCTGGAACTGCTCAGTTCCAGATTTTACACACGAATGACTGTCTACTTTTCCTCTAATGACGTTAGCCGCAAAAATATTACCCATGGTTGAATCTTCCCAGCCTGGGGCGTAAACAGGAATGTCTGCTTCCATGGCAGCTAGAACCCAGGAATCCTCGGAATCTATTTGAAACTGACCAGCTATCCCTGGATTATCCAAAATCTGGAAAAGAAATTCTGAAGGAAATTTCCTTACTCCTGACTGACACGCTTGTTGCCAAACTTCCACAAGAAGATCCTCAAGGTTTCTCATCACATTTTCAGGTATGCAAGTATCTGTAACCCTGTTCATCCCTCTATCGTACATACGTTCCTCTTCTTCCCTATTCAAATCCCTCCAATTATCAATGATCTCATACTCTCCATGGGCCATTAAATTAAAAACATCCTCTTCCAGATTGGCGCCCGTACAGGCAACAGCGTGGACTTTCCCTTCTCTTATCATACGTGCAAGACTGATCCCAAGCTCCGCTGTGGACATCGCTCCTGCCAAGGTTACTAGCATCTTTCCACCGTTATCGAGGTGTTCACAGTACGCTTTCGCAGTCGCAAGTGTTTCTTTCGCATTAAAATGTCGATAATTGCGCTCCATGAATTGGCGAATATGTCCCATTGAAAACCCCTTGGTTACTAGTTGCCACATTTTAAATACACTTATCCTAGATGCTTCTGCCCGAAACAACTCTTGTTATTTACCTATCTAACCACCAATTCTCCGTGATCTTTGGACCCAAGTTTCACCTTCTGTAATCCAAGTTTCAGCCGACTCCCCCTTCAGGTAATGACCGAACCAATCCAAGATCCTCCGATGATAATCTACTTGCTGTTCTTCCACTCGCAGTCCATGGTCAGCTTCAGGATAAACGAGTAAGACCACTTCTTTGCCTGCTCGGCGCCCATAATTATAAAATTCTAAGCCTTGATAGAAATCGACCACTCCGTCATCGTCTCCGTGCATCAGGAGAATTGGTGTGTTTAGGTCTGCTATAAAATTAGCGGGAGAACTTTCGAGGTGCGTCTCCATGTTCTCCCAATAAGGAGCCGCCATGCGAGCCTGACCTGTTTCCCAATGACCTGTTTCTGGAAGCCCACCGTTCCAATGAACGGCACCCATAAAGCTCAAGAAATTAGTTATTGCTGCTCCAGCTACAGATGCTGCAAAGCGATCTGTTCGAGTGGGTATATAGGTGGCTTGATATCCACCCCATGAATGCCCTATCAATCCAATTCTGTTGGAGTCTATATATGCTATATTTTCAATTGTATCAAGTACACTTTCGACTGCATCAAGGGCAGAAGGACCCGGTCGCCCTGGTTCATAAACTATATCGGGAAGTAAAACAAAATATCCATTTTGTGACCAAGCCTGATGACTGTAATAGACTCGTTCACTAGGCACTTGATAGCGGTGGAGTCCGTCAGACTGTCGCTCATACTGGTATAGTATTAAGGGATACTTCTCACTACTGTCGAAATTTGCGGGGTAAATCAGTATGCCTTGTAAATCGTGGCCTGCATCGGTTGTGTATTCAATTAGCCTTGATTTGCCCCAAGCATATTCCTTCTGAAACGGGTTGGTCTCAGTAACCTGAGTCAGGCCTTCTAAGTCAGGACCAGCAACGAATACATCTGGGGAATCCTCCCAAGTCTCTATTCGCAGAGCGTATACTTCTGAACTCTCAGCTCTGGCAAGCGCACTGACAGCTGCTGGTTCGTTGACAAGATTGATTACTTCTCTCGTGGACAAATCGATTGTCACATAGCCAGTATCCTTAGTTCGCTCGTTTCTTACTGAGGCCCAAAGTGGTTCATTGAAATTCAAGACATGCGGATCGTTTCGTGAAAGTTCGGGATCTATATGCACTAAACGATAGATCTTATCCTCTTCGACTCCATTGGTCAGAACTGAGTGAGTTAGTCCATCCAAGTCTGCCATCCAAATGTCGTGTTTATCATAAAGTACGACCATGCCTGAGTCTTTAACCCAGCCTCCAAAACCCCATGACGGTCTTGTGCCTGGATAGTCATGGTCCTCCACAGATTGCGTGAAATTTCGACCCCCTGCCAGGATATTCGTTTCTAAGGTCGTCAATTCTGTACTCAACCACTGATCGCCATGGTAAAAGACAATATGGTTGCTCTCAAAATGTGACTGGATACCAAATTCAACCTTTTCGACTATTAAATCTCTGGATCCAGTCTGCAGATTAACTCGGTAAACGTCGGCCGAACCATCCCCAAAGCGACGTTCAAAACCATAAGGGTCAAAATCGGGAACGACTCCCCAAGTGTCATTGACTACTTCGACTGATTCATCTAGTTCGTCTCCTAGAACATTGATTTCGTCTGTATTTAAATTCCAAATAGTAGTGTGACTACGTTGAGCTAACTGGTTCGCGCCATATTCTTGGCTTCTGATGATCTGGTCATCATCCCAGTGCCAAACTTGGACATCTGACTCACCTACATCGCTGTCTTCATCTTCTTCCTCAGGATTTTCTTCTTTATCCCAATTCTTAACTCCAAAGAGGAGCGCTTTGCCATTTGAATTGTATTCGAACTCATCGTAATGAGTTATTCGAAGATTTTTGGACAACTCGGTCCGATCTAGCGAGTAAAGGGTCATTAGGCTCATTGGATCAGTTACATCTGCCCAATTAAGAACATCGTTCGAATGATCAATCATCCCATCGACATTCACAGCCCTCATTACAGAAAGTTGGTTCGAACCTTCTCTCCAAGTTAGAGCATTGTAGGCTCCATCTCCTGAATCAAGTATTTTTCTTGTTTGGCTAGAAGGATTTAGGATGATCACTGCGTTTCCCGTTCCTTGAGAACTCTTGATGGTTGCAGCAAGAAAATCACCTGGATTTTGCCAACGATAAGTATCTACGTTGCCTAGAAAGGTCTGACTTCCATTCGATGGATTCATGACTACCAGGTCGGAAGAGGAGGAGGACTCAGGAACGGGGCGGAGCGCCGCGAGCCATGGCCCTGTCGCTTGGAATGCAAAGTTTTCTATCGTGAAAAGAACAGTGTCCGCTCCAGTGATGAGGTTCACCAGTCCAAGCTTGTCATGGATTGGCTCTTCGGATTCAGCACTTACTTCAGGATGCACTCCTGACCTGTAAGCCATCCAGTCAGCGTCTGCACTGAATTCTGGCAACATCCCATGTTCCAAGACAATTTCTTCACCCCTACCGTCCGAACGCTTCAGTCTTAATGCGGTGGTTTCATCAACGCGAGTTATAGAAGAAACTAACCAGTTCCCATCTGGAGACAGTTTAAACTCACCTAAATTCTCGAATTTCCCGTAATCTGAAGCTGAAACAGGAGGGGGTTGTTGTGCTTCGATTAGAGTGGAAAGGGAAAATGCTATGACAGCCAACATGGTGTTTCCGAAAAATCGAGGCATAGTCGTGTCCAATAAGTAATGAGAAGGTGCTCTCTGAAGGTGTACACTCGTATTCATTCAAAGCCGTTGCTATTAGCGTACTCAAGAGAGTGTTCATTATTCAACATACGGCACTGATCGGATGAGCAAAATACTGTTTAGTTAGGGGATTACTTACCAAGCAGTCCTTTCTTGAAACGTCTGGTCACATTTCTAGCTTAGAAAAGCTGATACCCTATATAATATAAGGGTTTCATAGATCTTGATCCCTTAATTCCTAGTTATAATTTCACCAGCCGTAACACCTGTGAATTCACCGCCTGACACTGCAGCTTCACCACCCACAAATACTTCCACCATCCCTTCTGCTAACTGGTGAGGTTCCGTGAATGTAGCTGGGTCATTGATCCTCTTTAAGTCCAGCACCAACAGGTCTGCGTAAGATCCGACACGCAATAAACCCCTACCTTTAATACGAAAAGCTTGCGCAGGAAGACCAGTCATGCTTCTAACTGCTTCAGCAAGACTGACTATTTCGTCCTCCAACACATACTTGCGAATCTTCCTTGGGAACGCACCGTAAGATCTTGGATGGGGCACTCCTTCCATCCAAGTAGCCAAACCTCCGTCAGAAGATGTCATAGTCCATGGTTGAATCATTAGGGTTTCAAGATCGTCCTTGAACATGTTGAACGAAATTATACTTGCACCGCCTTTCCCAATCACCTCAGTAGCCAATTCCAATGCTGATTGTCCTCTTTTCTCTGCCACATCCGAAAGTAATTTCCCTTCTATTTCCTGATCAAAGATCACCCTTCTGAACTGGATACGGTCTGCTCCTCCTCTGCGTGCTAAATTGTCTTCCATAGCCGCCATAATATCTTCTCTCACCCCAGGTCTATCTAGTCGATTCAATAGTGAATCAGCCCCACCTGATTGGGCCCAGCGGGGAAGCAATGCAGCTGAAAGTCCCGTGGAAGAACCCAAGTAAGGATACTGATCAGCATAAATTTCCAGGCCTTCCTCTCTAGCAGCTTCAATTTTTCTGACTACCGCACTACCATAGCCCCAGACTGGTGGACCCAATGCCTTAACATGAGTAATCACTGAAGGAATCTCAGCATTTCTAGCCACATTGATCACCTCTTCCACGGATGCAATCAATCCAATCGTATAATTGGATTCATCACGGATGTGACTGGTATATATTCCGTTATATTGGGCAGCTATTTTGGCCATTTCTTCGATTTCGGAAGCATCAGAATAACTCCCTGGCACATAAAAAGTCCCTGAAGACAGACCAAAGGCTCCTTCCTCCATGCCGCTCTGAACGAGATCAAGCATCCTCGACATCTCTGATTCGGTCGGGACTCTATCCTCTGTCCCCATGACCGATCTTCGTATTGAACCGTGGGGTACCAGTTGAATTACATTTACCCCAATACCGTGCTTCTTCAACTGTTCTTTTTGATCCCTAAGGTCGACCATCCCTCCGCCATCAGGATTAATAAGAACAGTTGTAATTCCTTGAGCTAAGAGTGGATGAGCTTCACTCAAAACCTCCGTAGTCAGTCCAGGTCCAGCATGGGAATGAGTATCTATAAAGCCTGGTGTCACATACAACCCCGAAGCATCCACCTCCCGCCTGGCCACAGCTTCTCCCAAATCTCCGATGGCCGATATCATCTTGCCATCAATACCCACATCTCCTTTAAACCATGGATTTCCTGTGCCGTCAAGGATCCTACCATTCCGGATTATCACATCGTATGACTGACCTACTGAAGTTCCTGGATTCACAAAAAGCAAAAAGCTGGCTAGGAACCACCCATATTTTAATTTGAACACCGCTTATCCTCCTTGCAGTAGTGAATTTTCTTTCACACCATCCTAACAGTATGCTACTGTGACATAAGACTTACCATTTACTGAAAAGATAATCGCCAAATGTTGCTTCATAACAAATGCCAGCTCACCATCCTTTACGTTATAGTTAATTCATATAGTATTGCTGGAATAGTATAGCCAACTCATGATAAGACGCTAACAACCATACCGACCCATGTCTCCTATGACTGCATCGCTCACGCTCGACACAGCAATCGGCCCTTTAAATAGTGGATTTGAGCAATCCAAGAACATCCTGCTAGGTTCGTCAGATTTAATACGGGACACAACCAAAACATTCAACGAATTAGAGATATTAGACCTCATCCTAGGATGGTTGTGTGTGGGAAATCACCCCATGGCTTACTCGGGCTTAAAAGCTCTTATTAACAAACCAGCTTTTGGTTGGGCCTGCGGTGCTTATGTTGCATGGACTGGAGATGACTACATACTGAACGAACTGGATCTACAGATTAAAAAGTGGAGGCATGAACTGGATCAGGACACATCCTTTTCAAGCATTTACAAGAATCTGGGAAGCCGTGCTTTGATCGCTGCCTACCATAGTCGCAGAGACGCTAACTCCGCTCAGAGATTTGAACAACACGTCGGAGGGGAAGAATTCTCTTATGACAATTGTAAAATCCAAAAGCTAGACGCGCACGTATCCATACTCCCTGAAACTCCCGAACAATTGGCTACCATCCTTGGTATTAGGTACCAGAGAGAAAATGATCTACACCCTGATCAACTCTTTGAGTTTTGTAGACAACTCAATCGAAGACTTGTCGATTCAGTAAGACTGAAGAGAAAAGGTTCTACCGATCATCTATTCCTAGCCTCACTCCTCACCACCTGCTTCCTTTACGGTTTAGCAGGCATAGTACCTGACGTTCCATCTGGACGAGTCACTCTTAACCCCAACATTCCTGATGATTTGAGCTATTTTAAGATTGAAAATCTACCTTTAGGCCAAGACACTATGGATTTTTCTTATAAAAAGAAGGGGAGCGAGTGTGCTTTTGTATTTGAACAAAAAAGAGGGCGAGTGCCTCTAAATCTTGTATTTCAACCTAATTTTTCTGGGAATCAGATTGGCCAAATCTATATTGATGAAGAACTGGCAGACCTAGAGTGGCATACTCATTTGGAGACCAACCGAGTAAGCACACAAGTGCAACTGTACCTAGAAAAGCAAAGGCAAGTGACTATAATCTCAACTTGAAAGTACCAAGAATGTTAATTTACAGATGGCAGATGTTCATACATCTTCTTCATTCCCGTAGCCACCTTGAGCAAGTAGCTCTTTCAGTAATTTTTCCCTCTTCGGCAGATCCGTTTTTGCTATCTCTCTAGCCAAAGCTATTCGGTCTTCGTCAGGAACTTCGTCTAAAATATTGATAGGGGCACCGTAGCGCAAAAGAATTC
>Ga0315316_10003522_pt1 | contig 11349 bp, 8 predicted proteins | sample M160m3416metaG_FD_203702 | JGI IMG/M metagenome (GOLD analysis project Ga0315316, IMG submission 203702) | Ammonia-oxidizing marine archaeal communities from Monterey Bay, California, United States - M1 60m 3416 | ecosystem: Environmental > Aquatic > Marine > Intertidal zone | place: USA... | reverse complement strand
TTGGGGAGTTTTTATTTAACTCTTCTTTTTTTATAAAAGCTTTTAAAACCCTAGTTAGGCTTGATCTAAAGCCTGATAGGTGAGTTCCGCCGTCTTTTTGAGGAATGTTGTTTGTATAACACAGTACATTTTCATTATATGAATCATTCCATTGCATAGCGATCTCTACTGTTACCCCTTCTTGTCCGCCTTCACACTCTATTGTTTGACATAACGCAGGTTTTCTTCCTCTAAGATAATCTACATAACTGGAAACCCCACCCTCGTTCTTAAATTTCTTAGATTTGCCTGTTCTTGCATCTGTTACTTCAATACTCACTCCAGCATTAAGAAAAGAAAGCTCCTGAACCCTTTTATTAACTCTATCGGCCTCAAAATTAATTGAAGTAAAGATTTTTTCAGATGCAGTAAAGGTTATTTCGGTTCCTGTATCTTTTGATGCCTTAATCTTTTTTAATTTAGTTTTAGCTAAGCCTTCACTATATTTTTGTTGATACATTCCACCATCTCTGCAAATTGTGAGGGTAAGCTCCTTTGAAAGGGCATTTACGACCGAAACTCCTACACCATGAAGACCTCCGGACACCTTATATGAATTATCATCAAATTTTCCGCCAGAATGTAGGGTTGTCATTATCAGCTCTGCTGCAGGCACACCTTCGCCTTTGTGCGTATCTACAGGAATTCCTCTTCCGTTGTCCTTAACGGTAATTGACTCATCTTTGTTAATAATGATGTCTATTTTGGAGCAATGGCCTGCCATTGCCTCATCTATACAGTTATCTACTACCTCAAAAATCATATGATGTAGACCAGAACCATCATCTGTGTCCCCTATGTACATACCTGGTCTTTTTTTAACAGCCTCTAAGCCTTTTAAAACTTGTATATTGGAGGAGTCGTATTTTTTGTCTTCTGATTTCTTTTTTGGCATTTTTTTATTTTAATTGTTCCACGTGGAACTTTTTAAATGATTGTTCATCATTCATTATTTTACTACCAAATAGGTCAACAATGTTTGAAAAAACAAAACGATTTTCAATATATTTTAAGGTGGGTAGAAAGCACTCTAGCATCTCTGTATCTAATTCTGATGATAGGTCATCAAGAAGGAGAATTGGGCTGAGGTTAAATGATCTACCTAAGTATATATTTTGTGATAGAGACCATAAGATTGAAAGAAGCTTTTGCTCGCCGCGTGAAAAAATATCTTTTATAAGTGAGCACTTACTTTCAAAAATAACATCGGCCTTATGTGGTCCACTTGTTGTAATTCTTCTTTTTAAATCAATATTATTTGTATTAATGAGACTGTCCATTAAGCCTATTTTATTGTTGAAGCCAGTTTTTAGATATATGTCTAGGCCGGAAAAAATATCAGCTCTCTTATTTTCTTGGCTTAGCTTGCTAACAATTTCCTCATAGATTTTTTTGACTTCGACAATTAAATTTTCTCTCAAAAGATTTAATCTTTCTCCATGGTCTGCTAAAAGTGGATCATAGGCTTTTGCTTGAGCTATATCACCAAGCTTTAGCGCAGAATTTCTTTGTTTTAAAGAACGGAAATATCCAAACCAGTCTTTTGCGTAATCAGGTGAAGCAATAAAAAGCCCCCTATCTAGCTGTTTTCTTCTGTATTCAGGAGCATTATCGTTATAAAAGAAGGTTTTACTATCAATTGAAAATGATGGGAAGGCTCTAACAAGCTCGCTGATGGTCACTTTGGAGTTGTTAATTTTGATGCTGATTGGTTTTGTTTTTGCTTTATTTACCTCTAAAATTGAGCCATTATTATCGTCGTAAGCTCTAATATTAAAAGCTTCCGAGCCTTTTTTGATAAGAGATTCAAGGTTTGATGTTCTAAATGACCGTCCTGAGCTTGCGACATAGATAGATTCTAGGATTGAGGTCTTCCCACAACCATTTTTGCCATAAAATAGGTTGGATTTAGAGGATAGATCGATAGATAAAGAATCGAAGCACCTAAAGTTTCGTAGATCTATCTTTGAGAAAGCCACTAACCTAAATAAGGAGAGGCATTACAACATATTTAGGGCTATCGCTTCCTGGGGGTGTAAGTAGGCAGCTTTTATCAGATCCAAAGAAGTTAATGTGACATGTATCTGTTTGCATGTGTGACATTATTTCTTGCAGGTAAGTAACGTTAAATGCAATATCTAATTCTTCTCCATTATATGAAGTTGGAAAAAATTCTTCTGCCTCTTCTTGCTCTGGATTATTTGCTGAAATTCTAACACCGTCACTAGAAGTAATTAATCGAATGCCTTTATATTTTTCGCTCGATAAAACAGAAACCCTGCTCAACGTTTCTGAAAAATCTTTTACGTTAATTTCTAAAACTGAGCTCTCTCCTGAAGGAATAACTTGTTGATAATCTGGAAATTTACCATCTATTAATTTACTTTTAAAAATGATATTTCCAACCGCAAGTTCCAAAGAGGCTTCGTTGATTTTTAATTCCGCGTCTCCATCTTCATCAGATAAGAATTTTGCCATTTCATTGATTGATTTTCTTGGAATGATGCCTGAGAAAGCGTTGTCAGATTGTGTGGAAAAATTTGCAACTGCTAGCCTATGCGCATCCGTTGTAACAGCTGTTATTTCTCCACCACTAATTGATAAATACAAACCATTTAAATAATGCCGCCAGTCTTGGTTGCCCATGGCAAAAGATGTGTTTTTTATTAGCTCTCTTAAGTCTTTTGCTGGGATAACAAGAGGGGTATCTCCAGAGTCAATATCAAAAACAGGAAAGTCTGCGCTGGGCAGGGTTGATAGTGAGTACTTACCATTAGTTGTTTTGATGTTTAATTTATCACCATTTAAAGATAAATTAATTTCTTCTCCATCAGGAATTAATCGGCAGAGTTCATTTAATTTTTTTGCTGAGGTTGTGGTTTTGCCAGAAGATTCTAAGTTTGCTAATGGGCCACTTGTGGTCACCTCAGATTCAAGATCTGTTGCTGTCAATTTAAACGTATTTTCATCAACCTCAAATAGAACATTAGCAAGTATTGGAAGTGTTTGTCTTTTTTCTACGACGCCCAAAGTAGTGTTAAGAGCTGAAACAATATCCTCTTTTTTAACAGTGATTTCCATTTAGTTTGTTAACGTCCTATTTAGGTTTCTGTAGTCCTCTTCAAGAGAAGGGATTTCTTTTCTTAGCTCTTTGATTTTGCTACAAGCATGGAGCACAGTTGTATGGTCTCTTCCGTTAAAAGCTTCTCCAATTTCAGGGAGACTGTGGTTGGTTAATTCTTTTGTTAATGCCATAGCTAATTGTCTTGGTCTGGTGATAGATCGGCTTCTTCGTTTTGATAAAAGGTCGGATAGTTTGATGTTGTAATATTCGGCTACTGTCTTTTGGATATTATCTATGCTTACCATTTTTGCAGAAATAACAAATAAGTCTTTTAATGCCTCTTTAACAAATGGTATGTCTATCTCTTGATCAGCAAACCTAGAGTTAGCAACCACCCTTTTTAAAGCTCCCTCTAACTCTCTAATGTTTGATCGAATCCTTTGAGCTATATAAATTGCGCAGTCATTTGGTAGAGTAACTCCCATAGAATTAGCCTTGCTCAATAAGACCGCAGCACGCGTTTCAAGCTCTGGAGGCTCTATAATTACAGGCAAGCCCCAACCGAGCCTTGATTTCAAGCGCTCTTCAAGCCCATCTATCTCCTTAGGATATTTGTCACATGTAAGTATCATTTGGTGATTTCGGTCTAGGAGTGTATTAAATGTATGAAAAAACTCCTCTTGTGATTGCTCTTTACCTGCAAAAAACTGGATATCGTCAATTAAAAGCGCATCTGCATTCCGGTAAAACTCCTTAAACTCGCTCATAGCACCCAATTGGAGGGCTTTTACCATATCTGCAACAAATTTCTCAGAATGAACATAAACTATTCTTTTAGAGGTATCTGAATTCAGTATTTCATTGCCCACAGCATGCATTAAGTGGGTTTTTCCAAGCCCTACGCCGCCATAAATGAATAACGGGTTGTAATCTCCACTAGGGTTTGCTGCAACCTGTTTTGCAGCTGCTAGCGCCATGTGATTGGATTTTCCCTCTACAAAAGTATTAAAGGTGAAATTTTGAACAAGACCAGGGGTATTTTCTTCTGTAACATTGAGTTTCTCAACAAATGTTGACTTATCAAGAGTTTTAAATTTTACATTTAATGACTCATCAGATTTATTAACTAAATTTTCTATTATCTGCCTAAGGTTTTCTTTAACATATGTAAGAACGAAATCGTTAGGGGCGCTTATTTCTAAATCATTTTTGTTAATATCAGCTCGCAGGGGCTTAATCCAGGTGTTAAACTCTTCTTGTGACAGTTTAGCTTCAAGTTTTTCAGTGCATTCAGACCAAAATTTCAATTTATTAGACCTCCGGTAGAAAAGTTAGTCTAACAAAAACTAACAAGATATCTACAGCATAAGCATATGTATTTTCTGTGGATAACTTGTTGGTATCTAATGTGTTTGTTTTTGAGCTTTTTTTCTTTCAATTCATCCACAATGCTTTATAATTCGGGGCTAATTTTTTGAGTAATTATGAAAAGAACATTTCAACCAAGCACATTAAAAAGAAAGCGAACTCATGGCTTTAGAGCAAGGATGTCAACCAAGGCCGGTAGAGCCGTTATTGCCAATAGAAGAAAAAAGGGCCGCAAGGTACTAACTGCTTAGTTTTTTAGGCTCCGCTATTTCAAAAAAAATTTTTCATTCAAGCTATTCATCAATATTTTTTGATGATGATCCTCCAAATATTAAACTAAAGATTATAGTAAAGAAGAAAGACTATTCTTTGGCGGTGCAGCGGAATAAAATTAAACGCTGGATAAGAGAAATTTTTAGAAAAAATTTGTTGAGTCATGGGTATGTTGTTGTTGTAAGGCGTGGTTTTTTGGAGACCGGATTTAAAAATATCTCCATTGATTTTCAGGCTGCTTTGGATAACTTTGTAAATAAACAACAAGATGATTAATATGAAAAAGTTTTTAATATTTATGATTGGTTTTTATCAAAAATATTTGAGTTTTATGTTGGGTAAGAATTGTAGGTTTGAGCCAACATGCTCTCAATACGCAAAAGATAGTATTGAAGCTCATGGTTCCTTTGTTGGGGGTTACTATTCTTTGATAAGAGTTTTAAAATGCGGGCCATGGTCAGCTGGTGGAGTAGATGAGGTAAAAAAATGAATTGGAGATATTTTTATATTGGTTCTGTTGTTGCTTTGTCTTATGTTTTATTTTTATCGTGGAACTCAGAAAAAGAAATAAAACAGGAGTTTGCTGAAGCCTCTGCAATTGTACAAAGCCAAAACGAAGAGGTATTACCCTCAGGTGAAACGGTTGGTTTGGTGGAAATACAAAACAATAAACTGATTTTGAAAATCAGCCCAACCACTGGAAAAGTATGGCAAGCCAGACTAAAAGAACACACATATCTTAATAATCAGGATTCTTTGGGTGTAAGGTTGTTTGGGTTTGATAATGCAGAAGGTTTTAAATTTTATTTAAACAGTGGTTTTGTAGCTCAAGCAAAAACATTTAAGGTTGTTGAAATATTACCTTCATCTTTAAGGTTGCTTTCTTTAGATGGAATGGTTTCGAAAGAACTCACCTTAAAAACAGATGATTATGAGCTTTTAATAGAAGATAGGTGGGTTGGACAACTACCATTAGATGTCCCGGCGCCATATGTGGCAATGTATAGAACCGATCAGCGACCGTTAGATGCTCGAAATAGCTTCTTTGAAAACAGCTCCTACACCGGTGTTGCTTTTAATACGCCTGATGAGCCTTATGCGAATACAAGGTTAAGAAGTGTTGATGAGCGAATTGAATATTTTCAAAGGGGTGGTTGGGTTGCATTTATACAAAAATATTTCATGGCGGCCATTCTTACCCCATCGGATAGGATTCAGGCGTTGGTTGCTTTGCCGCCATCAGATGAATCGGACACTTATGTTATGGGCGCGATTTCTAGAGAGGTGAAGGCAAGCGAGGTTAGCTCTGGTGTTAGTCATAGAATATTTCTGGGTCCCAAAGTAAGGTCTGATTTAATTAGCAGGGCTCCTGATTTGGAGCTAACAATCGATATGGGTTGGTTTTGGTTTTTATCTCAACCCTTAATGATGTTGCTTAGCTTGATAAATAATTTGGTTGATAATTGGGGTGTGTCTATTATCTTGTTAACATTTTTAATAAAACTTTTGTTGTGGCCCTTATCTGCAAAAGGTTTTTCAAGCATGGCAAAGATGAGAACGGCAGGCCCAAAACTGAAGGAGATTCAAGAAAGATATAAAGACGATAGAGCAAAACTTGGAACAGAGATGATGGCCTTGTATAAAAAAGAAGGTATTAATCCTGCGGGAGGGTGTTTTCCGCTTTTGCTTCAAATGCCGGTCTTTGTGGCATTCTTTTTTTGTTTAAGGGAGAGTGTTGAGCTTAGGCATGAATCATTCTTTTTTTGGATACAGGACCTGTCCGCGCCCGATCCTCTATTTATACTTCCGGTTGTTTTTGCAGCGCTTATGTATTTAACACAGCAGTTAAATCCTCAGCCCCCTGGCATGGATCCAACCCAAGCTCAGATCATGAAGTTTATGCCCATTATGATAGCTGCAATTTTTGTAATTATGCCAGCAGGCCTTGTGCTTTACTCGGTGGCAAACAGCGCTATTTCTCTTGTTCAACAAAAAGCAATGTATAAGAAATATGGCGCTCCAAGCGCACCCGCGTAGTTTTGATTTTTGCACTTGCAACCCCTGTAGCACAGTCTGCTATAGGTGTGTTTAGAATTTCGGGCGCTGGTTGTTGCGAAATATTTAATAAGGCGCTTAACAAGCCTGTTTCCGATTATCGAAAAGTGTTTCTTAGAGATGTTGTTTGGGATGGAGCTCTTATAGATAGGTGTTCGGTTGTTTTTTATTCAGCCCCAAGCAGTTACACCGGCGAGGATTCTGTTGAGGTTTTTTGTCACGGTGGGCTTTCTGTAATTAAATCATTAACAGGTGTTTTTCTTCATCTTGGTTTTAGGGAGGCTGGCCCTGGTGAGTTTTCGAGAATTGCTTTTGAGAACGGAAAGCTTTCTTTAAATGAAGCTGAGGCAGTTGGGGACCTTATTCATTCCGAGGACGAAAACAGGGGATTGTTATCTTTAGAAGCGGTTGCTGGTAAGTTGAGTAATATGATAAAAGTATTAGGTGATGAGGTTGATGCTGTGAGAGTTTTTATAGAGGGAAGTATAGATTTTTCTGATGAGGATTATGATTTTATTTCTGAGGGATTGGTAGATGAAAGGTTGTTTGAGGTTAGGTCTTCGTTGGTAAGCCTTATTGACTCCTCTTTGGTGTCAACCAAAAAACTTACAAAAAACAGGGTTTTGTTTTTTGGCCCTCCTAACACTGGCAAATCTTCTTTGTTCAATAGAATGCTTGGGTTTGAAAGGGCTCTTGTTTCGAATATTCCTGGGACTACCAGGGACCTAATAGATTCAGAGATTTTTTATAACAGCATAAACATGGAGCTGGTTGATTCTGCGGGTGTTAGGGAAACTGATGATTTGATCGAAACAAAGGGTGTTGCTCTCTCTGGTAACGAGGTTCAAGATTCGGCTTTGGTTTTGGTTGTTTTGGATCACCTTACTGAAAGCCTAGCTGAGAGTTTCGCATCAATTTTAAATAAAAAAAACCATTTATTTGTTTTTAATAAATCAGATGAAAGCTCTCCAAACCAAGTATATGATTGTGTTGTGTCTGCAAAGTCAGGCGAGGGTATTCAGAAATTAAAAAATTTGATTTTTGACTCTATTCAAAACACTAACAAGGACTCTAAAAAGACTTTTATTATAAGAGAGCGACACCTTATTTTGTTTCAGTCAGCTTTATCAAACCTTGATGCTTGTATGGATAAGATTTCAAATGAGAGCGATATTGATGTTGCGGCTGAAGATTTGAGAATGGTAAGAGCGTCTTTTGATGAGTTCCTGGGTGTTAAATATCCAGATGAGTTGTTGGGTGATATTTTTAGTGATTTCTGCATAGGTAAGTAGATAAAATGTGGAAAATTTGTGCTTAATTTTTTTGTTTTTTTTATCCACAAGTTATTTAATAAATGGTTACAGTTTATGGGTTTGGGTTTACATAATTTATTAATGCTCAAATCTCTTTTGAGGAAAGGGCGTATGTGTTTTATCAACAAAAAAACCCCTCTTAATAATAACAACAATAATATATTGTTGTTATAACATTCTTATATATATGTTTGATGTAATAGTAATTGGTGGGGGTCATGCTGGTGTTGAGGCTGCACACGCGGTGTATAGGCAGGGCCTTAACTGCTGTTTGGTTACTTTTAAAACTGAAACCATAGGTCAAATGTCTTGCAACCCAGCTATTGGGGGCCTTGGAAAATCTCACCTTGTTAGAGAAGTTGATGCCTTGGGTGGAATTATGGCTCAAGCCACGGATCGTTCGGGTATTCAATCAAGAACTCTAAATACTAGAAAAGGCTTTGCGGTTCAGGCTCTTAGAGTTCAGTGCGATAGAGATAAATACAAACAAGCAATACAGGAACTTCTGCTTGAAACAAACATCACTATCAAAGAGGGTGAGGTGGTAGATATTATGCTTGAGCAGAATACCATTCTTGGAGTTGAATTAAGAACTGGTGAAAAAATCAAATCATCCAAGACCATTTTGACCACAGGAACATTTTTAAACGGAGTAATGTACAAAGGTGACGAAAGGATTTCAGGAGGCCGCGTTGGAGACAGCACATCAATACCTTTATCGGAAAAACTTTATGATTTAAAACTACCCATGGGAAGGCTTAAAACAGGAACACCAGCGCGAATAAAACTCTCCAGCATCAACCTAAGCCTTATGGAAGAACAACCGGGTGACAAAAACCCACCCCCCATGTCCGTTCTCCAACCACCCCAAACAACGCTTCCGCAGATTTCCTGTTATATAACAAGGACTAACAAACAAACCCACAAAATCATCTCAGATAACACCCACCTTTCTGCAATGTACTCAGGAAAAATTTCTGGAATAGGACCAAGATACTGCCCATCTATAGAGGATAAAATTAACAAGTTTGGCGAAAAGGATAGCCATCAAATTTTTATAGAGCCCGAGGGCTTAGACAAGGATCTTGTTTATCCAAACGGTATTTCCACAAGCCTGCCCACCTCAGCGCAAAAAGAATTTGTAGAGTCTATTCAAGGGATGAAAAACTGCATAATAGAAGAATTTGGTTACGCCGTAGAATATGACTTTATTGACCCCAGGTCATTAAAACCAACACTGGAAACAAAATTCATTAAAAACCTGTATCTTGCGGGCCAAATAAACGGCACAACGGGATACGAAGAGGCGGCTGCACAAGGTCTTGTTGCGGGCATTAATGCTGCTCAAAACATTCTTAATAAACCGGATGTAGTATTTGATAGAAGCGAGGCATATATAGGCGTTTTGATAGATGATTTAACACTTCATGGTGTAACAGAGCCATACAGAATGTTTACGAGCAGAGCAGAGTTCCGCCTCATGCTTTCCCAAGATACCGCATGCCAGAGGCTTACCAAAAAAGGCCACTCACTTGGTTTGATTTCAGAAAAAACATTTGGCGCTTACCTGGAAAAAGAAAACACATACCAGGATTTTTTAAAACAAACAAAAAAAACAAAAATAAAACACAATAACAAACCCACAACCGGAGAAGATTTACTTAAAAGAACCGATCTCAACCCTAGCGAAATTAAACAGCTTCTAAAAATCTCCAAAGACAACGAAGGGTTTTTTAAAAGAGCAGTAAACGAAATTAAATACAGCGGCTATATTGCAAAACAAAAAAGAGAAGTCGAAAGCTCTAGAAAAAATGAAAAAGCTTTGATACCAAGCGACATCGACTACTCCATAATCAAAAGTCTCTCAAACGAAGTTGTTGAAAGGTTAATGAAACACAAACCATCAACCTTGGGCCAAGCAAGCAGGTTAGAAGGCGTAACACCTGCAGCAATAAATTTGATTGCCATCACCATTAAAAAGAAACAATTGCTTGAGAAGGCATAATCAAATCAAAAACCAAAGCAAAACAAACGAACTCACCAAAGCTTTTGTAGAAGGGATTTTAAAGTTCAACAAAGCCCACAACATAGTCGGACGCTTAACAGAATCAGAAATAAACCTTTTAGATGTTCTCGATTGCGAGTCAATTCTTCCGCACACAAAATCTGCAAAAAAAGTATTAGATATTGGGAGCGGCGCAGGACTACCAGGTTTAATAATAGCCATACACCAACCCCAAACCGAAGTAACCATGTCTGAAAAAAACAAAAAGAAGGCTTATTTCATTAAAAAGACAATTCGAACCCTACAACTCACCAATGCAAAAATCCTCGACGAGGCCATAACACCAAAACTAATTACGGAAAATAAGTTTGATATTGTTACAGCTAGAGCCCTAGCATCTGCGTTTAAAATAATTAAGATGTCAAAACACCTTTTATCTAAGGATGGAAAATTCCTTCTCATGAAGGGAGCAATAGAAAAAATAAATGAAGAGGTTGATCAGCTTGAAAATAATACATACTCTTATACTGTCCACAAAACAGAAAACACAGATACAAACAGACACATTTTAGAAATAACACAAAAATGAAACACATTATTGCTATAGCCAACCAAAAAGGAGGTGTTGGAAAAACAACAACAGCAGTGAACTTAGCCGCAGCGCTTGCCGCGACAAAAAGAAAGGTTTTATTAATAGATTTAGACCCACAAGGAAATGCCAGCACAGCAGCAGGAGCGCCTAAAAACGAGAAAACCTTATTTCAAATTTATTCTCAAAACCTAGGCATCGAAGAACATATAATCAAATCTCCCAGTGGATATGATGTCGTGCCAGGCGGGGAAAACCTTATAGCTCTTGAGGTTTATATAAGAAACAAAGGAAAGCAGGGGGAGCTAAAAAAACATCTGACACCCCTAGACTATGAATTCGTCATTATGGACACACCACCCTCACTCAACCAACTAACACTAGAGTCTCTGTTTGCTGCCACTGCAACACTCATACCACTTCAATGTGAATATTATTCTTTAGAGGGAATTTCATCACTCATTAACACCATTAACACACTTAAAAATAAAAACCTTACAAATAATAGGGTGTTCGTGATTATTAGAACCATGGTAGATATGCGTAACAACCTAGCCAAAGAAGTCTCTGAAGAGTTGGAAAAACATTTTCCCACCTTGGTTTTTAACACCCTTATACCAAGAAATGTTAAATTAGCTGAAGC
>Ga0315316_10003515_pt1 | contig 11358 bp, 10 predicted proteins | sample M160m3416metaG_FD_203702 | JGI IMG/M metagenome (GOLD analysis project Ga0315316, IMG submission 203702) | Ammonia-oxidizing marine archaeal communities from Monterey Bay, California, United States - M1 60m 3416 | ecosystem: Environmental > Aquatic > Marine > Intertidal zone | place: USA... | reverse complement strand
AACAGTAATGATTGAAGATTTTACAGACTCTTATAACTTTATATTTTTTAGTGACGATTATGTCAAATATAAAAATTTCTTTGAAGAAGGCTGGTTCTTATTTTTAAAAGGAAAAATGAAAAATAAATGGAATAGAGAAGATGAATTAGAATATAAAATTGATGAAATAAACTTACTATCTAAAGTAAGAGAAAAGATGATTAAAGAACTACATATTAAAATAAATATAGATGACTTGAATAATAAATTAATTGAAAATTTAGATAAAAACTTTAAAAATCTAAAAAATGGAAATTGTCATCTTAAGGTAACTATTTTATCAAATAATAATGGTAAGAATATATCACTTGACATGATCTCAAGAGATAAAAAATTTGAGCTTGAAGATAACCTTTTAAAGGTACTATCATCAAATCCAGAAATAGATTATATAGTTAATAAATAAATAATTTTAATTATTTTTACAAGAAAAAGATATGGGTAAAGCTTTAGAAATTACAGATTCAAATTTTAATGATATAGTATCAAAAAACAAAACAGTTCTTGTTGATTTTTGGGCTGAATGGTGTGGACCATGTAGGATGATAGCCCCTATGATTGAAGAACTTGCTGGAGAGTATGATGGAAAAGCAATTATAGGAAAATTAGATGTTGATAACAACCAAGAATCAAGTATTAAATTTGGTGTTAGAAGTATTCCTACATTGTTAGTTTTTAAAAATGGAGAATTAGTTGATAGACATGTAGGAGCAGTTCCAAAAGAAACTTTATCTAAATCCATTGATTCTAACTTATAATTTAACTAGTGCATAATTTTTTATAAGCACAAAATTTGCAGTTCTCCTTATTATCAGTTTCAACAAAAGGAGTGTTAATATTAAATATATCATTTAGTTTACTTTTTAATAAATCTTCAAACTTTTCGAGATGACTATTTATTTCATCCACTCTTTTATTATTTATATAAATATTAATTTCAAAATTTTGATTATTCATCTCCCTAATATTTATTAATCCTGGTGTAATTGATGAATTATTTTTTAATTTTTCTTTCAAAAGAAGAGAGTAGTAGAATAATTGAAAAACAGCATCATTTCTTTCATTCTTTTTATCAGAAAAAAGTATTTCAATAGCTTTAATCTTTTTAGTGTCACCTCCTGTTTTATAATCTATAATCCTATAATTATCATTTTTTTTATCAATACGATCAACTATACCAGATATATTCACTGAAAGATTATTTAATAAATTTATTTTTTTAATGTAACCTGAATTTTTATTTCCTTCTAAATCAATGATTTGAAATGGCGAATATTTTTCATCCAAAGAGATTGTATCAGAAATATATTTTTTCATAATTTCAGTTAAAACAATATTATTACCTTCTAATTTTAATTCGTTTTTTTTCTTTAACCTAAAATGTTTTCTAATTGCTAATTCTAAAGCTCCAGAAATACTACTTTTAATACTAAAAAAATCATTCTTATTTACAATCCATTTAGGTTGTTGCTTCTTAATATCCATATATAAAAGCTCTAAAGCTTTGTGAGTTATTTTACCAAAATCAGTTTTCAATATTTCTTTAGTAAGTGTATTTAATTCTCTTATATTAGCAACATATTTATAATAGAATCTTAGTGAACAATCCATATAATCTTTTATGCCTGATGGAGATATATAGCCACCTATAAAAAATCTATTAGATAACTTATCAATTATATCTTTATTCTTATCTATTACTAATTTAGATTTAGATGATAATTCTAAATTTTCTGAAACTGAAATATTTTTTATTTTGATACCTGATTCAGATTGCAGCTGTTTAATAAACCTACTTCTTTCTCCTTTATTTGTGAAGTTTGAACTTGTATTATGAATTAAAGTTATATCTTTTGATCTTTGAATAACTCTATAAAAAAGATAACTAAAAACTTTATCCATTGAATCTGAAGTATCTAGTTTAAATGCTTTTCTAATATTAAAAGGTATAAATGAGACACTATACATTCTCTTTGGAAAATCGCCTTCATTCATAGAAAGAATATATACTTCATCAAAATCTAGATTCCTCGACTCAAGCACACCCATAACCTGAAGGCCAGAAAGTGGTTCTCCTGAAAAAGGAATTCTAATAATTTTAAGAATTTGATTTAATAATTTAGATTGATTTTCTAATGATTTAAATTCAATATCAATTTTTATTAATTTATCTAAAATCTCAAGAAAAGATTTTATATATTCCATATCTAGTTTTCCTAAATCTTTAGAATATTCGAATAAGTAATTACAAACATTTCTTATGTTTTTTATTATAGAGCTTTCAGGATTAAGCAGTGCACTTAAAATATCAGATAACTCAATAAGATTCTTATGTTTTATATATAAAACTTTATTGTCTCTTATTTCTAAAATAAACCTATCAAATAATTTAGAATTATATTGATAAATATATGGATGAGATAATAATTCTATTACCTCTTCGAAGTAGTTTACTTTATTAAAATCATTATTTGTAGATCTATTATAGACTTTAGTTATTATTTGCACTAGACTATATAATGGAGTGTCAGACAAAGACAGACCCATTGTTACATTAATATTTTTAATAGAGTCTGGTATAGAATTAAGTACTGGTAATAATAACTTTTCATCTGGAAGTAAAATAAGAACCTTATCCTGATCAAAGTTTTTTTCTTGAACTTTCTTTGTCAATAAGTTTCCCAAAACTTTACATTGTCCAACCTGAGAACCAATCCCAATAGATTTGATTGTTTTTTTTACATTGTAAAAATTGTTTGGTATTTCTTTAGGAAATGTTGAATTTAAAATTTTATCCTCAGAAAAATTTCTAAATGCATCACCAGCTTCTTGATTATAATCATTAAAATAATAACTATCAAAGTCCCAAAAAGCCATTGATTTATGTTCTTTTATAAAGTATTTAATTATTTTTTTTTCAGAATTAGAAAGAACATTAAATCCAACAAAAAGATATTCTCTATCACCGTTAACTATTCCTGAACTAATACTTTTTAAAAATTCTTTATATACTAATCCTTTATATCCTATCTTATTTTTCTTTAAAATCTTTGTAAAATCTTTGTAAACATTTAACAAAATTTTCCATGTTTTTCTGAAACTTTTCTGATTAATACTCATTTTAGGAAAAAACTTTTTCCAAAATGATTTTATTCTTTCCAGATTCTCATTTTCTAAAAAATTAAATGACTCATCAATCTCTTTCTGATTTTTAATAACTCTAAAGACTTTTGATTCATCCTTTAGACTCTGGTCTATATCATCGAAATCTTTAATTAGAATTTGGCCCCAATAATAAAAATCATCAAAAGAAACCCTTGAGTCTTTGTCTTGTATTTTTTGAATGATTTTATACAAATAATGATTAATAACTATTGAGTCACTTACATCATCAGATATTTTAATATTAGAAAACTCCTGAACAAAATCTTCTAAAGTTTTTACAGTAGGGGACCACAATGGCTTATCTAATTTTTTAGAAAGAGCCTTTTGGAAATAAAGACCCGCCCTTCTATTTGGAAAAATAATAGTAAGATTTCTAAAATCTTTATATTTCTTAAATGTATAATCTACTACTTCTTCTAGAAAAAAACTCTTTTTCATTAAATCTCAATCGTTTTATTTGAGTCAACATAAATTAATAATCCCTTTATTTCTTTCGAATATATTTCTGATAATAAGTCTTTATAATTTTCAACTTGTTTTATATAAGAATCTCTTATTTCACCAGTCTTATAATCTATAACATAAACAAGATTATCGCTCATCTCAACAACTCTATCTAATCTATACACATCTCCTTTGTCATTTAAAATTTCAACTTCATTAAATGAGATGTTTTTAGGATTAAAAAATTTTCTAATGTTTTCAATTTTGAATAATTTATCAAAAAAGTTTTTAAAAAATTTTCTTTCTTTTTGTTCAATAATATTTTTGGACTCTGCAATTTCTAAACTTTGATTTATATCATTATAATTATGTATAAAATATAGAATATCGTGAATTTTTTTACCTCTATTAATATTTTCAAAATCAATCCCATTTTCAGATGAGGTTCTAATTATTATTCTATCTTTCCATGAATAAGAAGGATAATTTTTCTGATAAAAGACTTTATCATTTCGAACAATATTATCACGTTTTATTTTACCAGTAATATAAATTTTATTTCTTATTTTATCTTTTAAGGATGAATAGAGTAAATCTGACACATTTTTAACATCATTACTAGACATTTTGTTAGCATTAACAAACAATCCTAATCTTGGTCTAGTAAAGGAAACATACATTAAATTAATATTATCTTCATAAGCTTTAATTCTTTCATTAATATAGAATTCCTCAAATAAACTTTTAGGATGAGATGATTTGTATTTTAATGGATATGGAAAATCAAATCTTTCATCAAAATTTTTCAAATCGACCCATATTAATTTTTCTTTACCTCCTCTACTATCATTATCTAATGGCCAATTTAAAAATGGCATAATAACAAAATTAAACTCTAAGCCTTTTGATTTATGAATAGTAATTAGCTGAATAGCATTTTTTTGTGATGATAAATTTAATTTTTTGTTACTATTCTTTTCCCACCAATCTAAAAAAGATGTTATCTCTCTTCCTTTGGATTGTTTGAACTCTAATATTAAATCCATAAAGGCTTGCAAGAAAGGAATATGACTTTTTATTTTTTTCAATTCAAATATTCTAATTAATTCTTCAACCATCTCATAAATTGGAAGTCTAGATATACTAAAGAGATTATTTTTAAATTGGCTAGGTAATAAATTTAATTTTTCTTCATTAGACAGAGAATAATGATCATACTTATCTGAATTAAGAATTTTTATATAATAAAAGTGTAATATTTCAGATAATGCTAATCTGTCTCTAAAATTTGAAAAATAATTAAATACACTTATTAAAAACCCAACTACTGGTGAAGATTTTATTTCAAGTGCATCTGCTGAAACATGATTAAAATTATATTTAGATACATTAGCAGATTCTTCAATTAATGCTTCTGCAATTATTTTTGCATCTTTATTGTCTCTAACAATTATTCCAATATCACCTGCACTGTATCCATTATCTTGAATTTTTTTTATTGATTCAATAGTGTATTTTTTTGCAGTTTCAATTTTATCTTCTTGATCATCCTCAAAAACTATTTCAACATATCCTGTGTTGAACATCATATCACTTGTATTTTGAATCAATGAATTATTATAAACTTTACCAATATGATCACTAATAACTTTTTGACTTATATGTTTATTTAAAGAACTGAATATTTTGTTATTAAATGAGATAATTTTTTCACCACTTCTCCAGTTAGTACTTAAATGAGTAATTTGATGTAGACTAGAGTCAATATCAGATAAGACTACATTTTCCATTATATCTGAGTCTGAACCTCTCCACCTATATATACTTTGTTTAATATCTCCAACAATAATATTTTCATCACCTGAAGCAAGAGACTCCTCAATAAGCGACTTAAAATTTTTCCACTGGAAATGACTTGTATCTTGAAATTCATCTATGAGAAAATTTTTAAATGTATTCCCCACTTTTTCAAAAATAAAAGGGATTTTCTCATCTTTTATAACTTCATATAAAAGCTCAGAAATATCAGATATCAAAATAACTTCATTCTCATCCCTATAATCTCTAACTTGATTTTGTAGTATTCCTGTAATACCAAAAGCATAAATATTATTTCTTAATTCTAGAGCAGTATTGTATTTTAAAAATTCATCGTCAAAAACTTGAATTATCTTATTTAATTGAGAATTAAAATCATTATCAATTAATGATAATATTTCTTCTTTCTTGTGATGACTTTTATTTATCCAATTATTATTGTCTTCAAGACAAGACAAAACTCTTTTTCCAGGTGATTTTATAGACCCAGAAGATAGATTATTTATATATCCATAGACTCCTTTTTCTTTATATTTAAAATCATCAAAATCATAACCATTATCATGTATCGATTTTAAGAGTGTTTTAGATTGCTTTATTATTTTAGATTCAAAATCTTTCTTTATAAAATAAATTTCTTTTTTAAGTTCATTTATTTTAGAAGATACATCCTCTCTCGGAAATTGATTTGATAATGATTTAAACTCTTCAGAAAAAAGATTTTTAACCATTTTAATAAGCTCATTATTAATTAAAAAATCTTTTCCATTAATAATTTTATTTTTTGAAAATTCAGTTAACCATTTTGTTGTATAAGAATTTTTTTTAATGTTTCTTAAAAAATTATTAACAACTTCATTTGCAACAAATTCAAGATCCATATCAATATTAAATTTTCCTCTAAATTTTAAGTCTCGAGTGAAAGATTGAATTATAGAATAAAAAAAAGTATCAATTGTTGTAATTGAAAAATATGAATAATTATGTAAAATTTTAGATTTTAAATTATTACATCTAGATATTATATCCTCTGGAGAGACATTATAAAATTTTGAAAACTCAATTATTAAATCTTTTTCTTCCCCATTTGCCATTCGATGAATCATTTCAAGAATTCTAGATTTCATTTCACCTGCAGCCTTATTTGTAAAAGTTACAGCTAAAATTTTTTTGAAATGATTTTTACTTTTTAATGCTAATCTTATATAGTTTTTAGATAAAGTATAAGTTTTACCCGATCCAGCTGAAGACTTATAAATGATAAATGGCTTTCTTGTCACTAGTAATAATTAAAGTGACTTAATATATATAATAAAGTAGATATTGGAAATTTTATAAAGAGTAAAATAAGCTAATTATAAAATTTTTTGAACTCAGAACTCATATCATCAAACCTAGATTTAATTGATGTCATAAAATTATTATTAATTTTAGCTTCTAAATCAGAAAAATCTATATATTCTAACTTATCTAATTTATAAGTTTGTTCCATCCCCGAATATTCAAACTTTATTATATACTTTAAATTAAGTTCAAAATAAGTTATAGTGATATGATTATAACTTGACGTTTTAATTATTCTCATTAATTATGAAATTCTCAATTTTATACTCTTTACTAAATATTGGTAATGAAATAATATTCTTACGAAATTTCATCAATACATAATGACTTTAGTTCCTGATATTTTATTTTAAGTTCTCCTAATTCTTTAAGATACGCAGAAATATTTTTTTTAGATTCTATAATATTTCCATAGAATTCATCACTCAAGTAGAAATCATTATTATATCTAAATTTTAAAATTTCAATTTGGTTCACTTCAGAGACATTGGTCTTCCAATTATGTTCTAAAAAAAAATTTTCAGATAAGTTATAATTGAACTTAAGAAAAAAGTTATCATACTCTTTAGTGTGCACATCATGTCTTCTCAAATCTTCATTATATAATTTAAACAACTTGTTTTTCAATGTCTCTGATTTAATTCTTTTTATCAAATCCGAGCTTATTAATTGATTAAATATTCCCTCTTGTGGAAAAAAAGATTTGAGTGCTCTACCTACAGAAGAAACATGATACATTTTTTTATCATTAGAGAGCTTTATTTCATTATTAAGATTGTCATATAATATCATACAGCTTTCAAAAGAGATATCTTGAAGCTTTATGAAATTATCTATCTGGGAGATATCTTGATCTATTACTTTAATTAATTGTTCTATAGATTTATTTTTTCTATCATTTTCAATTCTATCCTGCCTTGATTGCTCAAAATACAATGAGATAAGAATACCTAAAAATATAACAACAAACTCAAACCCATACTTAATTAAGTATTTGTTCATCTAATATGATTTTAATGATGGATCTACTTCATCTCTCCATCGCATTATGCCTCCATCTAAATTATAAACATTATCAAAGGAAAAACTTTTCTCAAGTAAATTCACAATGTTTGCACTTCTTACTCCTGTTCTACAATAAATAATGATTTTTTTATTTTTTGAGAGTTTATCAATATTATCAGTTATAGAGTACATATTAATTTTTTCACCACCTATACAACATATATCCTGTTCGTATTCATCCCTTATATCAATTAGCTGACAATTAAAATTATCTGATTCAATAATACTATTTAATTGTTTAGGAGTAATACTCTTCATCTCAAGCTTTTATACTACCAGAAATTCCTCCAGAAACAATATATTTCATGACTTCAGAAGATGAGTTTGTAAGAGGAATAATATTTTTCTTTTCTGTAATGAAAACGTTTCCACTAAAATTATATGAGTGTGGCAAATAAACTGAAACTTTACCTGGTAATCCAATTTCCTTTAAATCTTTACTAGTGACAAAACCAGGTTTATATAAATTTGATTCTACTTTAACTAGAACTGGTTTATTAAACTTTTTCTTTTCTCCCATAAAAGATGTCATAAGATCTTTAATTGAAGAATAAACAAGATTTAAAAGAGGGATATCTTTTATTATATTTTCAAACCAATTTATCATTCCTGTATTATATCTTCTTGCAAATGAGCCAACCATAGTTATTAAAAGTACTACCAAAACAAAGCTCAATCCAGGGATATTCTTAACTATAGGAATCAAATTATCTAGAAAATTATATAAATACCAGACCACATAAATGGCTGCAGCCATAGGGACTAAGAGTAGTAGTCCTCTCAAGAAGTTATTTAATAAGTTTCCCATTAATTAAATTTAAAGAAATTATAGTGTCATTCCAATAAATGTCTTGAATGCTAACCCCATTAGACCAGTTATTAACATAGTAATTCCGAGACCTTTTAAACCATTAGGAACATGAGAATATTTTAATTTTTCTCTAATTGCGGCAAGAGCTATTATTGCAAGATAAAACCCAAAACCACTTCCAAAACCAAATGCAGTAGCTTCTGATAGATTAAAATCTCTTTGAACCATAAATAACGAACCGCCAAGAATAGAACAATTTACTGCGATAAGTGGTAAAAATATACCTAGAGATCCGTACAAAACTGGAGAAAACTTTTCAATAATCATCTCTACTAGCTGAACAAAAGATGCAATAACAGCAATAAACATAAGTAGTTGTAAGAATGTTAAATCTATAGCAGAAAACTTAGGGCTTATCCAAACTAAAGCTCCCTCTTCAAGAATATGTTTTTGAATTAACCAATTAAGTGGTGCAGTACAAGTTAAAACAAATATCACAGCAAGACCTAGTCCATTTGCAGTACTTACTTTTTTTGAAACTGCTAAAAAAGAACACATACCTAGGAAATAGGCAAAAACCATATTATCCATAAATGCACTTTTAATAATTAAATTAATTAAATCTGTCATTTTTTAATTTTCAATATATCCATTATTAGTTCTTTGAATCCAAATTAAGATTCCTAATATAATAAACGCTCCAATTGAGTCTACAAATAAACCATTTGTCGGAAATGAAGTCCATCCAATCATCTCAAAGACTTTAAAGCCAAGAACTGAACCAGATCCAAGTAGCTCTCTAAAGAAAGCAACTGTCAGAATAATCCATGCATATCCTACACTACTCCCCAAAGCATCTAATACACTATCATAGGGTTTATTACCCATAGCATAAGCTTCTAATCTCCCCAAAATAATACAGTTTGTAATAATTAAACCTACAAATGCACCAAGGACTTTATACATCTCATAATTGAAGGCTTGCAAAAACTCTGAAACTAATGTTACTAAACTAGCTATAATTGCAAGCTGGACAATAATTCTAACTCTTGATGGAATATAATCCCTAACTAATGAAGTTAGCAAACTTGAAAAAATCATAACAAAGACTACACTCAAGGACATTACAATGGTTGGCTCAAGTTTTATAGTAACCGCTAGAGCTGAACATATTCCTAATACTTGAATTGAAACAGGATTATTATCATCTAATGGATCTATAAGTATTTTCTTTCTTCTTTTTGAAAATAATGACTCACTTTTCTTAGTTATAATAACTTCTTTTTCCTTAAGTTCAGTTGTACTCATCTATTTGATAGTAAAATTTGATTTTGATTTTTTTTTATAAATGGTAAGTAACAATCTAAATAATTTTTTAACATATCATTAAGACCATTTGCGGTTATAGTTGCACCTGACATACCATCCACTTCATGAAAAGTTAAATTAATATTATTTTCTTTTTTTAACATTTTAATGGAAACTAAATCTCCCAATTCATTAAATATTTTTTTTCCCTTGTACCTGTCTTGTATCTCATCAGAAGAAATTCTAGCTCCTAGACCTGGAGTCTCTGTCTTGTGATCAAAAGCTACACCAACAACTTGATTTAGATCTTTGTCTAGAGCAATAAAACCAGATATCCAATCCCAAAGACCATTACCAAACATTGGAAAAATATAAAAATCAGTAGAACTTCCGTTATCACTATACATAAATACTGGATATAACCTATCGTCTTTATCAATCTTATAATTCTTTCTGACATCTACCTCTTCAGCGACATAGTTCCCTCCATCTTCCTTAAGTAACTCATCTCCATTTATATCAAGTACTTTAGAGGTCATTCTATTGTCATATGTTTCTAAAATTTCTTCAGGATTTAGAGAAGAAATATCCATGACAGCACCAAGAATTCTCCTCTTAGTATCAATTTCAACTTGAACTTTTTGAATTGGAGCTAACTTCATTCTTGTGAAAGAAAGTAATGTCCCAAAAAATATGGTCATAATTAGGGTGAATATTATAATATATGTATTAGACTTTTGCACGTTTTAATCTTCTTTTTTTATTTGCTTCAATAACATAAAAATCAATTAGAGGAGCAAAAACATTCATAAATAATACTGCTAACATAATTCCCTCAGGATATGCTGGATTAAAAATACGAATTAAAACAGTTAATAATCCAATCATAAATCCATAAATCCATTTTCCAGTTTCTGTTTGAGCAGCAGAGACAGGATCTGTAGCCATAAAAACAGCACCAAATGCAAGGCCACCCATTACAAAATGATAATGAGGAGGAATTAGCATAAACTCATTTAGTCCAAATAAGTTAAATACCCAACCCATAAAATATGCTCCTGCAAAAACACTTACAATAACTTTCCAACTTGCGACACCTGAAAAAATTAAAATAATAGCCCCTATTAAACACATAAGTGCAGATGTTTCTCCTATTGAACCAGGTATAGCTCCTAAAAACATATTTTCAAATGAATAGAAATCTGGAATACTAATACCAGCAGAATACCCATCCATTATATTCAATACACTTTCTGAATTTGTTTTACCAACTGTTTCAGCACCTAATGATAAAGGTGTAGCTCCTGAATAACCACTAATAACTTCTTCCTTTGGTTCTCCATAAAACGTCCACACATCACCAC
>Ga0315316_10003514_pt1 | contig 11359 bp, 8 predicted proteins | sample M160m3416metaG_FD_203702 | JGI IMG/M metagenome (GOLD analysis project Ga0315316, IMG submission 203702) | Ammonia-oxidizing marine archaeal communities from Monterey Bay, California, United States - M1 60m 3416 | ecosystem: Environmental > Aquatic > Marine > Intertidal zone | place: USA... | reverse complement strand
CAATTAATTGCAAAAAAAAAACGCAAGCGACTCACAGACACCTGCTGGACAGGGAAAAACAATATTCAAATGTCTTGAGAATAACGTTTATCCGTTCTGACGTACTCAATTTCACCTCCATTTCGAACTATTAATTTGCCCCGATTAAACGGTGACATAGAGTCCCCTGTAGATAAAAACCCTATAAGGCCTTGATAATGCAACTCTGGAAAACAGTTAAGTCATTCCTGGATGATACCGATGCGCTGACGACCGTCGAATACTGCGTGTTACTGGCTATGATTCTGCTTGCTGTCCTGATTGGCATTACCGCGGTAGGAAGCAGCGTCCTTGACTGGTGGACTGGCATCGACACGGACTTGGATTCCAACGGTTTCTAGATCCTGTTTCCCTGAGGTATCGCGACTCTCGCCGCCGTTGGGCGGCAGAGTTACCTGTCCGAGTTGCTCCACTGCCTCTCGAGAACCACTAACCTTTATTTACTTCCAGTTCCCGACGTAATGCGCAACAGTCTGTTAGTCTGTTGGCAGAACAGAAGGAAAATGGTGTGATAAAGTGTTCAATCGGACTCGGTGGAAATCATCCCGGCACGGCAAAGTGCTTTGAAGACGCCCTCTCGCAGCTCAACGATCGTGGTGTGCGCGTTTGCCGAGTCAGCCGAACGTTCCGCACTCAGGCGATGGGTGAGTCCGCCGGTGACGACTTTCTTAACGCCGTCGCCATTCTGGAAACAACGCTGAGCTCCAGGGAATTGCTCACGCTGCTGCAGGCAACAGAACTGAGACTCGGGCGACGGCGTACAGTCCACTGGGGTCCCCGCCGGGTCGACCTGGATCTTCTGATGTATGCCGAAGAGTCAACCGACTGTGAGACCCTGGTTCTGCCTCATCCCGGACTCTGGTATCGCCGGTTTGTGCTGCAACCGCACGCTCAAATTGCAGGCGACTGGATTCACCCTGTGCTTGGTGAGTCTATTCAGAGCCTCTTTGATCGATTGCAGAAGAAGCCCCTGATTCTGAACATCGTGAATCGAAACGATATCACGACTTCGCTGGAACGAATGACTTCCAAGCTCCACAACGAGTTTTCCGCCGAACGATTTCGACTGCGTCAGACGTCACCAGACGAGCCCTGCGACGAACCGGCATTCGCCCGCATCGATGTGATACAGCAGTCTGTTGCTGATCAGAGACGAACACAACCGGCCAACGGAACGGAACGGACAATAACCCTTGCCACTGTACCGACCGTTGACATTGAGAAGCAGGTTCTAACCGCACTGCGAGATTTTCTGACCGCAGCAATTGGAACGGTGACGTGACTTCCTGCTGCTGAGACAGCCAGGCCTGTGCTATTTCCCGGCGGTGCGCTGCTCTTCCAGAAGTTGTGAGTAGTCGACCGAAATGTTGACAAGTTCCCGATTGTAGAAGTTGTCCGCAAAGATGTCTTTGTCGTCATCTGTGCCGGTGGCTTTCTTGATCGCTTCTTCCTGCTCTTCCCGCTCCCGTTTCAGTTCCGCCTCCTCCTCACGGAGAGTCGATTCGTTTAACGAAATGGTCTTGCGATTCTTTCGTTCCGTGTAACGGACAACATTCTGTGCCACTTTCCGGAAGTCTTTGTCATCACTCACGCGACTGGCGCTCTGCTGAGCCAGCTTCCGAGTAATCCCGTCGTTGACAAACGGGAAGGGCAGAACCCCCGTCGCTCGTTGAATGCGATCGAAAGCCAGCGCGTTGTCCAGCGAGTCCTCACCACTGTCCTGATGATTTCTGATGGAAGGCAATACGACATCTGAGACGACTCCCTTCTTCTGAGTACTGTCACCATTCACACGGTAGAATTTGCTGATTGTCAGTTTCAGGGCACCTCGATCCTTACCAAACAGATTAATACGACTGGCAACAGGCATGACATTCTGCACCGTACCTTTCCCGTGAGTCGTTCTGTCGCCTATCACGATACCTCTGCGGTAGTCCTTGATCGCTCCAGCAAAGATCTCGGACGCAGAGGCGGACATTCGGTTGCAAACGACGACCATCGGTTTGCGCCAATACATATCGGGATCTTCGTCAGGGTATGATGTGACGGCGTTGTCCGGCTCACGAACCTGCACAATCGGACCTTTGGTGATGAACAGTCCGGAAACCTCTATCGCTTCACTCAGTGCTCCACCGCCATTCGAGCGGAGATCAACAATGAGTGCATCGACGCCCTGTTCGCGGAACTGTGCAAGGACTTTCTTTACATCACGGCTTGTACTCTTAAAATTGCCTCCGCGGGACGCTTCACGAAAGTCGCGATAAAAGGTGGGAATGTTGAGCACGCCAATGCGACCGGGACGTCCCTCAATCCACGTCGAGGCATCAATAATCTTGCCTTTGACTTCCTGCTCAGTCAGTTTTACAGTCTGACGCGTCATGGTGTAGTCTTCGATGCCGCCGGCTTCCTTCTTCACCTGCAGAGTGACCTTTGTACCGCTGGGGCCACGAATTTTGTCCACGACTTTGGAAAGCTTCATTTCGACAACATCAATATTTTCTGACGAACCGCCCGGACCGTCCGGATCAACGCCGATGATTTTGTCGCCCTTAATCAGGTTGCCGTTGGCAGCGGCGGCCCCGCCTTTAATTACCTCCACGACAACCGTGTAACCATCATCGGACTGCAGCTTCGCACCAATGCCTTCCAGCTTAAGTTGCATGCTGATATTGAAGTCTTCCAGAGTCTGCGGTGACATGTATGTGGAATGCGGATCGAGGCACTGAGTCATCGAGGACAGGTAAAGTTCCAACACCTCATGAGCTTCTGTCTGCCGATACAGATTGCGAACGCTGTGATACCGCTTGTGCAGCCGTGTTCGAGCTTCGGCCAGCTCCGTGTCGTCCAGCTTCAGATACAGCAGATCAAACTTGATGCGTTTTCGCCATCGCTCCGTCAGTTCAGCTTCTGTTTTTGCCCACTCCCGATCGTCCGCATTCAGAATCATTTCTTCATCAACAGTGAAGTCATGGGCGGCATCGATCAACTGTTCAATCGTCGAGGCTCGTTCATTCATCCTCAGCTGGAACCGATCAAACACTGTGCTGGCAAACTTTACATCTCCCTGACGAATCAGATCGTCCAGCTGCCGGGATGACGCCTGAAATTCATCGATGTCTGCCTGCATAAAATAGAGTTTCTGAGAATCCCAGACTTCGACGTAACGATTCAACAGCCGCTCAGAGATGTCGTCATTGATCTCGGGGTGATTGATATGGCGGGAGCTGACCAGATTGGCCACCATGCGGGCGGTCGTGCCATCGTCGTCGGTAACTTTGGCGGAGTCGTCGGCAGTGGCCACACCGACTGAAATCAGCAGTGCCAGTCCTGCAAGAATAAGCTGATCCTTCAGTTCCCACTTCATATTGAATTCCTCTATGGCTGATCACTGAATTACAGCGATGTTCTTATGTCGACCAGAACTTGCAGGCACGTCTCGGTCGTCTCGACAGTCCTCTGGACAAGGTCGAGACCAACCCAGAGATCGTAGACGACAAGTGATCTTCGTCGCAAGGTGTTTGTGTCAGCAAACATACAAACAAATGCACTTGACCACCGCCCGACAACCGACAGCGACGCCAATCCAGTCGATCCGGCAGCTTCTGCTGTGAATATACGTTGATGAAAGAATGTGCCGGCAATGATCGTTGCCGCACGAAGCGGCGTTCGGGTATAATTCCGCCAAGGTTTTGCGGATTGCCTGCACAGCCTTCCACAGCGTCGACAGAACTTGTGTGAGTCGCACAGCCACACACAGAATTCACCGAAACGGCAGTGCTGGCCGCCTACGGGCAATTTTCAGACCTGACAGCATCCTGGTGGACTCATCGCCGAACAGTTTGTCGTCATCCTGTGCGTGCGAGAAGACCATGGAATACTGTTTACCGGTATCAGTAGAACACAAGTAATAGTCCCACACGATGACCTTTCCACCAGCGTCGCCAATCGCCCGAACATGCCGAATGCGCCATCCGTTGGCGTCCCGCACCGTATCCTCGTGCACAACACGACCGTTCCGTTCTTTTACAGAATCGGTCACGTCCGACAGAAACTCACTATCCGGCGTATGCTGCTTTGCTGCAACGGTAACACCAGTGGAAATATTGCACTGGGAAATCAGATTTCCGTCGCGAAGCTGTCGCATCATCAGGACAGACGGCGTTTGATGAAACAAATGCCATTCGCGTGAGTGCGTCAACTGCAGCTTCATTGGCGTCTGCAGCAGCAACAAACGGGCACGATCAGACGGAGCCGTCTCAGTCAATGCGCCCAGCGTTTCAGGATCCCGGCTGACGGGTGACTGAGTCCAGACGATCGAAGCAGAAACGTTGAGTCCCGGACTGACTGGCCCCGGCGAACGTTCTTCCGTCTGAGTTGCCTTGAATGACGTAATCATGCCGCTCTTGCGGTTCACAGCAAACTCACCGCTGATAGACACTTTGGCCTCTGCCCCCAATGTCGCGCCATGCACCTTGCCATTGAACAGCACGAGGGCCGTCTGGTCGTCGACCGACTTAAGTTCACAGGTAGCCGACTGATCGATCACTGCTTCGACCCCCGTCAGCATCGGCAGAACCCAGTCGTCGTTGTTCCACCGGTCGCCTACACTCACAGATGTCGACGGCAACAGCGCCGTGGCGACCAGAACGTCACATGGCATCTGCAACAGATCCAGTTGTTGCCGTGGCAAGGCATACTCTGGTGAGACATGCACCAATCCGCTGTCACTGCCGAACGTGTGGATCGTCCTGTACGAATCCGACAAAGCAACATCGGTTTTAGTGCCCGTACCAACGGTTGTCTTCGTACCGGCTGCGCTAAACCTGCGAACCGCACGCAGGGTGAACGGTCCGCCCATGTCTGTCGGCAGAGATCGTTGCTCAAATCGAAAGGTGCCGTGTGATTCCATTGGCAACGATCGAATTCCATCAGATTGCGGTATCCGGATCTGACCACGAATCTCAATCGCGTAATCGATCGTGCTGACATATTTCGCCATATCAGGAAACGCGAACGATAGTGCAGTTTTGTCCTGGCTGTCCGCGACAGCTGCGGACTGACCACAAATGGCGACCAGCAGGCAACCAGGCAGGAACGAGCCGGTCGACCGTCGTGCATGCAGATGTCGCGGTGTACCACTGCGTATACGGAAAACTGCCCGGCGGCATAACTGCCGCACAGCCAATGGTGAATCCCGTCGAGACATGATCAACGCTCCTTCCCTGATATACCGTCCGGTAAAATCGTGAATCCGAAGATGCCAAAGACAGCAGATTACCGGAACATGGAAATTACGTCGACGTGAATGCGGTCGGTCAGATTCTTGATCGGCGCATGAAAAAAGCCCCGATTCATGGAACGGAGCTTTCACACGCAAGCCAAGGAAAGACGACGGCGTTCTTTCTCAGAAATCACCCACCGCAAGCAGAGATAATGCTCAGGCTTGAGCAGCGAACGTCATGGAAGCGAACGAAGACCGCACAGGAGGACGCACTCCAGAACGCTCATTCAGCCTTGTCATCAGCCTTGTCATCAGCCTTGTCATCAGCCTTGTCATCAGCCTTGTCATCAGCCTTGTCATCAGCCTTGTCATCAGCCTTGTCATCAGCCTTGTCATCAGCCTTGTCATCAGCCTTGTCATCAGCCTTGTCATCGACGTCAGTGTCATCTTCAATTTCAGGTCGAACCCGGCGGCCGCCATCGCCTTGACCACCCCGACCACGCCCCCCTTGACCGCGACCGGCAAACGCTTCCATGAACTCTTCTCGACTCAACTCGCCGTTGCTGTCCTTATCCATGTCTGCCACTCGATCCTGCAGACGCCCACCCAACTCCTCGCCCGTCAACTTGCCGTCCTGGTCTTCGTCCCGACTTTCAAAAATTGCGGCTGGATCAAATCCACCACCACCCGGTCCACCACCCGGTCCACCACCCGGTCCGCCACCCGGTCCGCCACCCGGTCCACCACCCGGTCCACCACCCGGTCCACCACTAGTCAGGCCATCCGGCCCCTCATCTTCTGCCATATCGCCCCCTACGGCCATCGCCGGATCCTCCTCCTCCTCCGATGGCGGTTCAGTGTTGTAGCGTTTGACCTCTTGCGGTTCGGCAGTACTCGCAACGACGTAGTACGCAGCTTCAGGCCGCAACAACGGACGCAGCAGACTGAACCACGAATACTTGTATTCAACTTCAATTTCGCTCTGCCGAACAACAGTTCTGGCAGGAAATAAACTCAGCATCGGCTCGAAGTCAACGAGCTTAAGATTCTGAAAGGCCCCCGTCGGTGATTTATCCTGCAACGTGTTGCCGGACATCATGTGTCCCAATCCAGCTCGCAGTTCAATCACCAGTACGGCAACCAGTACGCACAGAACCAAAGCAGAGACCGTTTTACGCAGCGGCGAAACTCCGCTGCTATTTGTTTCGTTGGCGAGGTCATCAGACATAACATTGTCTCCCAAAAGGCCGTTGACGGATCACTTGAGGAGGGAACTTAAAAACGATGTTGAGACATCCGACTTTCAGTAACCGCCTGTTGCAGTCCTCCAGCCTAACAAAGACCACCGAAAAACTGGAATGACCGGCCAACTTTATCTGACAAGCTCACCGATATCATGAGCAATCGATACTGGCAAGGAATCCCACTGCCACCTAATCCAGTCGCTGACCCCCAGTTCAGAAAACATAGCACCAAACGTCGACAAGATGGGCAACAGGAAGGCGTCTGATGACACCAGAAGAACGGCATGCCGCATGTCATCACGCCATCACGCCATCATTGCCAGGAAAACGTACGCCACCGAATTTGAACCAGCGACCTCAGGAACAACAATGTGATTCAGCTCACATTACGACACGCCGGTTGTCCTCATTAAATCCGCGGGTGCCGGGTATTGCATGACGCATCAGTACCCGATCGGATTCATCCGGCAGACATCCGAATCTGTGCTCACGTTACCGACCGGATATGCCGCTGTCACATGAAATACATTCTGAGGCCACTGATGGAACCGCTGAAGCCGTTCATATGGACCGCTTAACTTGCAGCTTGGCAGAGCAGCCTTAAGTCTTGACGCCACCGCACAGGTGATTCGTATCTCGACCACGTACAGAAGACAAAAACAGGTAAACCTCTTCAGATGCTCCAAACCGGCGTCGGTAATGACCTGACTATGGACAACACATGCTCTGTGACCGGCCAGTGTTTTCAGATGAACCAACCCTGCATCCGTAACCGAACGATCGGAGAAAAATAAAACGTCACTTCAACAGATGTGCCCCGCGACAAATCCTGAGTGGCGGACGCACACGCAGATTCGCAAAGGATTATTATGAGCGGAAACACCACCTGAAAGACGTCTGCATGTAAGAACATTATCAGTACGTCACCAATTGTCGCAGTCGTTCGACGTCAGACTATTCAATCAACACGGTGTTCACGTGTGAATGAACGTGATTGTCCCTCGAACAGTGTCATTGAATCACGAACGACCGAAACGCGACGAACACAGGGATAAAGAGTGTCGAAACGACTCACAACGCAGTCGTCGGGTACAGAATCCCGCCTAATCGGCATAAAAAAAACCGCATAACCTAAGTCATTGCGGGGTCTTTGTTTGGGAAGGGTGAGTAACCGGATTTGAACCGGCGACCTCTGGAATCACAATCCAGCGCTCTAACCAACTGAGCTATACCCACCATAATTGACAGCCGCTTGCGGCGTTGTGCGGCGGAATAATATCCTCGCCCCTCAGAGCGTTCAAGTTCGTTGCTCTGATTGCCGCCCGAATCAACAGACTCCGATTGATTTTTCCGCCTGGGCGAATTGCCCGGTAGCTGGTTCTTACCGGACCACTGCCATAATGTTCCGGTAGTCAGAGCCCCTTTGATACTGAATGCAGAGATATCCAGCACGAGATGTCCGTGATCGCCACACAACAGCTTTCTAAATGCTACGGCCTTCGCCGCGGTGTTGACGACGTGGATTTGCGGGTCGGTGCAGGTGAAATCTTCGGTTTTCTGGGGCCCAACGGGGCAGGAAAATCCACTACAATTCGCCTGCTGCTGGGATTCTTAAAAGCATCATCGGGGAACGCTACTGTATTCGGACAGGACTGCTGGTCCGACAGCGCCACGATCAAACAGGAGGTGGGCTATGTAGCGGGCGATGTTCGCTTATATCCCTGGCTGACGGCTCGAAAGGCGTTGCAAATTGTCGGAGAGATCCGAGGCCGGGACATTCTCTCGGACGGTCTGCAGCTGGCAGACCGATTTCGCATGGAACCGGATTTGCCCGTTCGCAGAATGTCACGTGGCAACCGGCAGAAAGTGGCTCTGATGATGGCACTCGCACATCGGCCAAAGCTGGTGGTTTTGGATGAACCAACGTCCGGACTGGACCCGTTGATGCAGGATACACTGGCAGACTGTCTGCGTGAGCTGGCCGCGGCCGGGCATACCGTGTTCTTTTCCAGCCATACGCTCAGCGAAGTGGAATCTCTGTGTGATCGGATTGCCATTGTGCGTGACGGGCAGATCGTGGTTAACGAACAGCTCAGCCGGTTGAAGGCCAGGGCTCCACGAACCGCCGTCGTCACATTTGAATCCGCCACAGTCGCAAACAGTGTTACGGTGCCCGACTTCATAACCATACAGAGTCGTTCGAATAAAGAGTTACAGATTCAAATAACGGGCGCTGCGGTTGAACTGACGCATTGGGCAGCAGCGCAGCCCATCATCGATCTAAGCGTCGGACCGCCGAATCTGGAACACCTGTTCCGTCAGTACTACAAGGGCAATGCTGCTCGACCCGTTCATAACGCCGCAGCAGGCGGCAGTGCGAAAGATGCAGCGGACATGGAAGAGTACGTCCCGTTTCCTGAGTTGGAGAATTCATGAAAGGGCTGCTGCGCAAGATCTTCATGGAAGTTCGCTGGCCTGTCCTTATTCTGAGTATTGGCCTGGCACTGATCATGGCGTTGCTCACGGAGCTGCTGCCCAAAGTGCTGGGTGACATCGATAAGGTTTTTGCGAAACTGCCATTTGTGAAGCCGCTGATAACAGCGCTGCTCGGCATGGATCCCGGTGAAGCCTTTACGGCCCAGATGACACAGGCATTCCTCTGGGTTCACCCGACCGTGCTTTCACTGATCTGGGCCCACGAACTGATGTACAGTTCGCGAATGCCGGCAGGTGAGATCGATCGTGGTAGTGTCGACTTTCTGCTGGGGCTACCGGTTACCCGCTGGAAACTGTATCTGTCTGAGACGATCGGCTGGATTCTATCGGGACTATTTATTCTGTGCGTCGGATTCAGCGGACACTGGCTGGCGTCGGCTGCGCTGCAGCCCGAAATGCGGCCGGGAGCCTATGCCACGTTCGGCATCATCACCAACCTGATGGCCGTTTATGTTGCGGTTGGAGCTCTGGCATTTCTGGTTTCCTGCAACAGCGATCGCCGTGGTCGAGCGGTGGGCATCATGTTCGCCATCCTGCTGATGTCCTTTCTACTGAACTTTCTGGCTCAGTTCTGGGAACCCGCAAAAACCGTGTCGTTTCTGAGCGTAATGGAATACTACCGCCCCGCGGCCGTGATCCAGTCCGGACATTTTCCGATGACAGACGTTGGAATTCTGCTTGGCGCAGCCTCAGTGTTCTGGATTGCAGGCGGCGTTATTTTTCAACGCCGCAGTATCTGTACCGTCTGACGCTGCCGGTCCGGTACAGCTTCCACGCCCTCCCTTCAGGACGCAGAAAAGCCCCGACCGTGAGAGGCGACCGGGGCTTTCGATGACCGTTCTGTTAAATCAGGACCCGCATCAGACTTCGATTTCAAACCCCTTGCGGTAAGGCCGAGCCAGAAACGCATTGGCCTGATCGTCGCCGATGATCTGCTCGGCCTTCGCGTCCCATTTGAGTTCTCGGCCAAAGCGAGCGGAGATGCCGGCCAGGTGGCAGACGTTCAGCATTTCCATATGCGAATGCACATCTGAGATTGGTTCCTGCCGCGTCTTCACGCAGTTCAGGAAGTTGGCCCAGTGACCTTTGCGTTCGTTATTCTCCATCGGCAGCCCCTTGTAGACCTTCTGGATGGCATCATCCGCGAGCGGGTTGGATTCAAGTGCTTCCACCGGCGCCCCGGTCAGCTTGCCTCGGTTCACAAAGATGCGTCCCTTGTCGCCTTCGATCAGAATTCCATTGTCGCTGTGCTTGATGATCATTTCCGTATCACCGGGGAACTTCGCGCTGAAGCGGAATTCGCTGGCCGTATTGTAACAGTCATTCTGCACCGCATATCCTTCCTTGAATTCTACCGGATGCTTTGCAGTCCCACCGATCGACAGCGGGCCTTCAGTCTGACCGTTTAGACGTAATGCCCACATCGCGATATCCACGTGATGAGCCCCCCAGTCGGTCAACTTCCCACCCGAATATTCATACCACCAGCGAAATTCATAATGAGCATTGGTGTGCGGCCGCGGCTTTCTCTTGTTATTGCCGGTCGCTTCGGGTTGCAGAAAGCGGTAATCAACCTCAGGAGCCGGACCCAGCCAGCGATCCCAGTCCAGTCCCCTGGGAACTTCTGCAACGGGCAGAGCCGGACTGGTGGGAGCTCCACCAATGGACACTTCCATCTTATTGATCCGCCCCAGACGACCTTCCTGCACGATGGCCATCGCCTTGACAAACAGATTAAACGTACTGCGTTGCTGGGTGCCGACCTGCACGATGCGGCCTGTTTCCTTCTGCACTTTGCGGATGAGCTTGCCTTCGTCGATCGTCAGCGTCATCGGTTTTTCACAGTACACGTCCTTTCCGGCAAGCATCGATTCGACCAGCGTCTTGGTATGCCAGTGATCCGGTGTCGCGACATGAATGACGTCCACATCGTCTCGTTCAATAACTTTGCGGTAATCGTTATACGTGTCCGCTTTGCCCCCCGCCAGCCTTTGAGAAAAACCTTCCCGACGACCTTTGTCAACGTCAGCGATGGCTACAATATCCAACCACTCTTTGGCCGCATTCATGTTGCCTCCCGCCATGCCTCCAGCTCCGATCACCCCGATGCGGAACCGATCATTAGGCGACTTTGTTTCGTCAGCCAGTGTTTGCGGCGTTGAAAAAAAATACGGAGAGAACGCCGCGCTGGCAGCCAGAGTGGACTGCTTCAGAAAACCACGACGTTGCTGGTTTGTGGACGACATTGAAGATGACTTTCGATAAGGGGATTGCAGGAAGATGGAAAGGAATCAAGACATGGAGTCTCAATACAAGTGGTTTCAACATCCCTGGTAACCCGATGCGTCAGCGAGGGATG
>Ga0315316_10003512_pt1 | contig 11364 bp, 7 predicted proteins | sample M160m3416metaG_FD_203702 | JGI IMG/M metagenome (GOLD analysis project Ga0315316, IMG submission 203702) | Ammonia-oxidizing marine archaeal communities from Monterey Bay, California, United States - M1 60m 3416 | ecosystem: Environmental > Aquatic > Marine > Intertidal zone | place: USA... | reverse complement strand
CCCACCTGAGCGAATGCAGGTGCAACCAGTGACATCACGATATTTAACCGTCCGCTGCCGTCGTGGCAACGATTATCGCACGGCAAGACGTCATTCCCCCCGCGTCAGGTCGTGAATTCTCGCCATCGAGGCATATTGTCGCGACAATTCAGCGGAAGTCTCGCATATTCAGACCATGGCATTTGTCCCGTCATTCGACCGTCACCACTGCCTCACACCACTCACGAAACTCTATGCCTTCGCTGGAAATATCTGCAGTGATCAGGAAGTCTCCGGGAATGTCAGGAGCCGTGGCGGCCAGCTCAATCAGGCCCGCCTGTCGGCCTGCAATCGTCACCTCACGTGTGGAGTGACTCACGGACATTCCTGCAGGAGAGTTGAAACGAGCCACAAAAACGCGTTCGGTGGCTGAGTGATTAATCAGACGCAACTGAACATTCAACGACGCTCCCGGGCCGACCAAACTGCCATGGGGATACATCGTGGCCCACTGTTCATCGACCCCGTAGTTCGGATCATCCCACGGGAACAATTGCCGCATGATGGTGACCCGCTGCTGGTACCGCGTCTGCAGGTAATTCAGTTCATCTCTGGTGAAGGAAAACACAAATGGGATGTGCTCGTTCACCAGCCAGTATGGTTCCCTGATCTCACGCAGCTTCTGCAGGCACAACAGATAGCCGGAATCCGAATGCAGTAAATTTCGGTTCAGTACACAGTAGTCGTCCATCCCGGACGGAGCGAATGCATCACCAACAAAGAAAATGGGGCGATCCTCGCCCTTCCTTGCGAACAACGCACCATGATACCAGGTCTGCCCCGGGAAAAAATGAAACGTTAAATCGAATTCATGCCACTTCATGTTGTGACCGTCAGGAAGCACTTTAACTTCGTGTATGGAGTTCGACGTCATCGCCGGGAGGTGATATGCAGCCGGGTTCTCAAGCAGGTCCGCGTATTCCGCGGTCGCGTAGACGGGACAATGAAACGTCTCGGCGGCCGCCTGAACCATGTCGGTATGATCGTCGTGGTAATGAGTTACGAAAATCCCGTCAACTCCTGTAATGACGCCCTGGCCAATCAGATCGTTCACGGCGTCGATCACACGCTGATATCCGCAGTCCAGCAGAAACCCTCGCCCGGAATCGGAAATCAGCAGGCGGCTGGTTGAGCTCTCGAAGACCCATGCCGGAGTCTCTTCGTGATGCGAATACGGCATCAATTCAATGTCAGCACCGGCGCCTAGCACACGTTCCCCGCATTGACGCATACGGTCTTCCTTAAAGTACCAGTGCAATGCGTTGGTCGAAAGGTAATTCTTGTAGAGTGCCTGAACACGACCAATCAGTCTGTTAATCGCCAGTGACGGATTGCGAATCACAGGCCCCCGAGCCGGGACAACCAAATCCGTCTGCTGCGCATCGAGCTTTCGCAGACTATGCACCAGGTCCGCCAGACGGGCTCCGTAGCCGTGATATCCGCGAACCCCGGCTTCGGGAATGGCGTCCTGAAAGCTGTATAGATCCAGAATCTGACCATCGCCATAAATCAGATCACCCGTGAAGGCCGTCTTCTTTCCCTCCAGGTCTGTCACGTACGTGACAGACCCGCGAGTGAAGCCGGGAGTTTCCAGAACTGCAAACTCCAGATCTCGCCAGCTAATTCTGTCACCTTCATTCACCCACTGATCAACAGCGACGGCTTCGGCGCCAATTTTGGTTGTCTGTTGTCCATAATCGTGAAACCTTCCCTTCCTGAAGTTCCTCCAGAATTCCGCGGGATTCTCCAGAGCAAATCGTTCACGATTGGGAGCGGTCGCCTTGGCGCCGGACTGAATCAGAGGGATTGCCTTCCAGACGACATCACGACGGCCATGGGCCAGCAGGACTCGATCAACGATGCCCGCATCCTGACCCTGCCAGCCATACACCGACACACTTTGTCCTTCGTCCTCAATAAGCACGCCGTTGACGGGGCCTTGCTGCAGCCTGAGGATCGGCTGTGCCTCAACGCTTATCGCCAGCACGAAAATGGCAAAGACAGCGAGCGAGATTCTGATCGCCGTGCGATCGGCGGGAACCACGGTTGCTGCCGCCACCCGGAACAACGCAACTGACACCGAAAAACGAGACAGTCGTTCAACGCTTCCGGCCTGCAGGAACTGAGCTAAAAACACCATATGGAGTCCCTCTGGTCACCGTATTCCGAAACATCAGAGCTGAACGTTAGCTTAAGCGTGTGCATATACTGTCCAGGCTTGGGAAACACACACGCCTTATATTACCTAAAACGCGAACACTAACACGACCATCCAACCACAGAAGTGCCATTGACCGCATTTCGCAATGTTACTAATTGAAGAACGTGAAGGCGAACATTCGAAGTCGCTGGTTGCTGACCAATGGCTGTTCATGGATTCGGAATCTCTTAAAAGACTTTGGTATGCTGCTGTCGCAGCCATTTGCGGGACGAAATACATATGTTTGGACGTGCGAGCCGATACACCCGTCAGCTCAACTCTGCGCGAACTTTGCTTGAACAACTTGCATTGAAATTTGACAATCGGATCTCTGTACGCCTGTGGGACGGCACCATGGTGCCTCTTGGCAAGTCTGTAGATCCCGATTTGTTTCTGTCAATCAGCGGCCCTGGCGTCATCGGTTCACTGCTGAGAAAGCCGACGCCCGATAATCTGCTGCGCCATTACGCTCATGGGCACATCGATTTTCACGGAGCTGACATTCATACGTTCATTGAGGCAATGTACGTTCAGAATTCACGGTCACGAGCCAAGAAGATCGCTAAGTCCACGTTGATTCGGTCACTCCTTCCGTTCCTGCTGGAACCAGCCAGTTCGACCGTCGTCGACAACGAGTATCAGGGCAACGTCAGTGGTCGCGACCGCCAGCAGATCGAGAATCTGGACTTCGTGAAGTTCCATTACGACGTCAGCAATGAGTTCTACGAGCTCTTTCTGGACAAGGAAATGGTCTACACGTGCGGCTACTTTACCGACTGGGACAATTCGCTCGACCAGGCACAACATGACAAACTGGACATGATCTGCCGAAAGCTGCAACTCCAGCCAGGAGACCGGTTTCTGGATATCGGCTTTGGCTGGGGCGGACTGCTGTGCCACGCTGCGAAACATTACGGCGTGCAGGCACACGGGATCACCCTTTCCGAAAACCAATTGAAGTACACACAGGAAAAGGTGCGCAAACTTGGTCTGGAAGACAAGGTGACGGTCGAAATCTGCGACTACGCCTATCTCGAAGGTGAATTCGACAAAGTCGCCTCTATCTGCATGTACGAACATGTGGGCATCGACAACATGGACAGCTTTATGCTGAAAGTGAATTCGTTGCTCACAAAGAATGGCAGATTTCTGCTGCAGGGAATCACTCGGCCGGGCAAGGAGAACATGAAGAAGTTCCGTAAAATGAATGCTGACCGCCGTCTGCTGGCGAAGCACATATTCCCGGGTGCCGAACTGGACCATCTGGGGCACATGGTGCAGTCGATGGAATCTCAGGGCTTTGAAGTTGCAGACGTCGAAGGCTGGCGAAATCATTACATCCAAACGTGCAGAATCTGGTGTCAGAGGCTGTACGACCAGCGTGAACAGGCCATTAAGTGCGTCGGCGAAGAAAAGTACCGCATGTGGCTGCTGTATCTGGTTGGCTGCAGTCTGGCATTCAAAAATGGAGGTGCGAGGCTCTATCAGGTCCTCGCCGAAAAGCATGCCAGAAAAGAGAAATCAGGGATGCCCCCAACTCGCAGACACCTCTATGAGGGCACCGCCGCTGCGTCAAATGAAGAACCACTCCGCGTTGCGTGAGGCCTGTCGAGGGCGCTGCCGACACCCGGTCAGATGTCCCAGCATGCCGGGTGCCGGGTGCATTGTTCGCACCGGTGATCGTGGATATCATGGCTGATTCTGCGTGGCTGACGATTCGGTCAGTTCACATAGTTTCCTGCCTCGATTCCCCATTGCCACGGAGCCACCTGTGAAACTGATTCTTCCCACCACGACCCTGGCTCTTTTCCTGGGCTCATTCGGAGCCGGCGTTCTCGCAGACGAAGCTGGCTGGAAGGCCGGAGCCGCCAAAGCGGTCATTACTCCGGAACAGCCATTGTGGATGGCTGGATACGGAAATCGCGATCATCCCGCCGAAGGGAAAGTACACGACCTGTGGATTCGCGTCCTGGCGCTGCAGGATCGAAACGGCCACACCAGCATCATTCTGAGCAGCGACACGCTTGGAATCACTCAATCCATTTACAACAACACGTGTCGGGCATTGAAACAGAAGTACGATCTGGCCCCCGCACAGATCATGCTGCACAGCTCGCACACACATTGCGGCCCTGTCCTGCGGGGGGGCCTTTACGACATCTATCCTCTGGACGAAGAGCAGTTGCGTCGAATCGACGAATATTCCACGTGGCTGGAAGAAAAGATTGTAAGCACTGTGGGTAACGCCCTGTCCGATCTGGTCGCTGTTCGGGTGTCCGGTGGTCAGGGCGAAGCCACCTTCGCCGTGAATCGAAGAAACAATCTGGAGGGCGATGTTCCTGAGTTGCGACGCAAGGACGCATTGAAAGGGCCCGTCGATCACAGCGTCCCGGTACTGGCCGTACATACGACTGACAACAAACTCATGGCCGTGGTCTTTGGTTACGCCTGCCACAACACCAATCTGAGCTTCTACAAGTGGTGCGGTGACTACGCAGGATTTGCTCAGTATGCCCTGGAAGACGTACACCCTGATGCGGTCGCCATGTTCTACATTGGCTGCGGCGCAGATCAGAATCCGTTGCCGCGCCGGACAGTGGAACTGGCTCGAGGCTACGGGCTGCGACTGGCGGCGGCCGTGGAACGTGTACTGGCCGAACCGATGACTGAGTTCCAGCCGGAACTGCAGACGGAACTGGAAATGGTCACCCTGAATCTGGGCAAGGAGCCCACCCGCCAGGAGCTGGCCGACATCGCGAGTGCCGGGACGTCCTATCGCAACCGCTGGGCGGCTCGGCTGCTGAAACAACTCGATGCAGGAACACCTCTGGAACGAACATACCCCTATCCGCTGCAGGTCTGGAAGCTCGGACAAAAGCAGTTGTGGATCACAATGGGTGGCGAAGTGGTTGTGGACTATTCGCTGGGATTCAAAAAGCAGTTCGGTGATGATGTCTGGGTGGCGGGTTACTGCAACGATGTGATGGCTTACATCCCGTCGCTGCGGGTACTGGACGAAGATGTACCGCCTCGCAAGTCAGGCCGCTGGGGCTATGAAGGTAATACCTCCATGATGGTCTACGGTCGCGCCGCCGAACGCTGGGCCGAAGACATTGAAGGTCTGATCGCCGGTGGTGTCGATCGCATGATGCAGCGACTGGATACGCAGACGGTAGCTGCACCATAACTTCGGAACCACTATGCGGCCTCGGTAATACAGCAAAACTACGCTTCGTTGCCCGCAGTTAACACCTGACTGCCGGCAGCCTCCACGACGGCACATCCGCAACTGTCGCTCCAGACATTGACGGACGTACGACACATGTCCAGCACCCTGTCGACGGCGATAATTATCCCCTGAGCCTCCAGCGGCAGGCCAACGGCCTGCAGAACAATCGCCATCATGACCAGTCCGGCATGGGGAATTCCGGCTGCGCCAATGCTGGCGATCAGTGCGGTCAGCGCGACCGTAATCTGCTGTGCGATCGAAAGGTCGAACCCCGGTGTCGCCTGCGCGATGAACAGTACGGCCACCACTTCGTACAACGCTGTGCCATCCATGTTGATCGTAGCCCCCAGCGGCAACACGAAAGAACTGGTCTGATTGGAAATACCGGCCCGTTTTTCGACACAGTTCAGTGTCAGCGGAAGAGTGGCATTGGATGAGGCCGTGGAAAATGCCGTGAGCAGGGCAGGACTCAGATTACGTACAAACGTCAGGGGGTTGCGTTTTGCAAACACTCTTAAAATCAGAGGAAGAATCACGACAGCATGAAATACCAACGCCAGAAATACAGTCAGCATGTACCACGCCAGCGTTCGAAACACACCCAGCCCCTGAGTAGACGTCGCATAGACCATGAAGGCCGCCACGCCGATCGGAGCCAGGCTGATGACCCACGCCGTCATTTTCATCATAACCGCAAATGCAGACGCGAATATCTCTGACAGCCGACGACCATGTTCGCCACCGACAAGATTAATAAACGTCCCCAACATTATCGCGAAGGAAATAATCGACAGGAATTCACCGCCGGCGATTGAGGCAAATGGATTCGTCGGAATGAGTCTGGTGACCTGTTGATAAAGAACTTCCACCAGAGTCAGATCGGATGGTTCGATAGCTTTCGCTCCACCAGGCAGTATGGCCCCCGCGCCGGGCTGAATCAGATTGACAAGAATCATTCCGGTAGTGATCGCCAGCAGACTTGTAATCATGTAATAAAAGAGCGTGCGACCAAACATCAGGCCAAAGCGTCCCTGGCTGCGCAGCCCGGTCACGCCGGTCACTAAAGACGTCAGAATCAGTGGCACAGTAACCATCTTCAGAAGCCGCAGAAAAAGGTCCCCGATGCTCCTGGCAAGGGTCGTGATCATACCGGCGACGCCGGGGGGGTGCTCTGCAGCTATATCCTGCCAGAAAGCGCCCAGGTCACTGACCTGGGCACCACTCAGCGTTGACACTGCCGGCACGCCCTCGTGTGAACGCTGCCATGTGACCTGCACACCACCCATGGTGTAAGTGAAACGTGCGCACACGTTGGTAACCTCGACATCCCGCGTATTGCTGTCCCCGAGTGATGCTGCCAGTTTGGGAAAGCTGTCAGCGAAGACATCTGCCGAGCCGAAAGTCTCAGCGTAGACAGTTTCGTCAGATACTGCACCGCGTTCCCGCAGAATGATTGCGTCACCGTCACGCGTGAGCGAAGCGATGACGTCCTCTGTGAGAGCGACATCACCCGGGTTCACAGCGATCCCGATCACAGTGCCCGCCAGCATCGCAATCAGAATCTGAAAATGCAGTGGCAGCGATCTTTTTTTCTCAGTCGTCTGTGATGACATGGTGATGTTCCGTGATCAATGTGCCGGTGGCAGCCTGTTCTGGAAAGCTCGGTTGCGATACAGAAAGTCGATAATATTGCCTTCGTGCGGCTGCAGCCAGTTCAGGGCAACAGTTGGCACCGGCCCGACGTTCAGACGGTCAATGCTGCGAGCATCCACCAGGCTGGCGATCCAGGCATCATCATTTGTCACGGCCGTGCCGACCAAAGTACTGCCAATTTTTTTCAGCATCTGATCCTGCGGGCACTTGGTGACCGAAACGAACGGGAACATGAACTCCGAGTTCGCCATTTCGTCGTCGCAGTCACTGACGTGCAACACCGTCGGTCGCAGGTAGTCACACCGGTCTTTCTCGACCAGGCGGTCGCCGCCACGGTAAGCCTCGGTGACCTCTGTGACCGAAGCCGACTTGACACCATCATCGATCATGCTGTTCATCGCAGTCGCAGTACCTTCCATGGTAAAGGCCGCCAGTGCTGCGTTCTCATCGGTTGTTGGCAGAGCGTCGATGGGACCAATTTTCTGTGCTATCGCATCAGCGATTTCCTCAGTGTGACGCGAGGCCCAGATACTGGAACAATTGATACAGCTGCGACCGCCATTGATCAGGACGCTCCTGACCATGATGTCCAGATAGTCCTGCCACTGATCGACCACGTCGTCGCCCAGCAGAATCTTGCTGAAGCCCGGTCCGTGCGCCTGAACTCGGGGATCACCGGCGTACTTGTCCACAGTTGCCTGTCCCCCGAAAATCATGGCGCGTTCGCAGGTATCAAGGACAGTATTGCCCACATCGTGAGGGCCGGGGTACAGGCAGAAGACCTCGCGCGGAACTCCCGCAGCCGCAAACGACTCGAACAAACGATATGGTGTCCACGGCTCAGAGGAGCCCGGCTTCAGGACCAGTCCGGTCTGCAGCGGAATGGCCGGCAACCATAATGTGTGTACGCCAGGGGAATTGGACGGCAACACCAGCCCTAACGCGTCAGTGGTCGACTGGTAACTGACCATAACACCACGGTCTTCCACGCCGTAGCCCTTATGCAGGATCTCCAGCGGCAGTCCCCGAGTCAGCGCGTCCAGGGTTTCCCTCATGTTGCGCAGCACAAACGCCACTTTGCCCATATTGGCCCGAGCCATGTTCAGCGGCAGGCCGGTAGTCGCAGACTGGATCTCACAAAACTGGTCGGGCGTCTGAGTGCCACTTCCCAGGGGTAATTCAGCCGAGAGGAACAGGTCCGCAGCCTTGACACACATGTCGATCAGAGCGTCCGGGGTGAACTCGCGGAGTCGTGCTCGAGCCTGTGCCGACTTTCGCATGTCCATCTTCACCAGCCCCGCGTTGGCCTGATGCATCTGAGCCATCACTTCGCCCGTTTCGAAGTGAACGACGTCAGCTTTCTCAAGAGATTCGTAAGATTTCCCCCATCGAATTACCGGAATGTCAATCATGTGCGCAACTATGTACTCATCTGTGAAACGGAACTAAAAGTGAAACTGGGGGGCATGTTAGAGTTTTTTTTTTTGGCATCAATCCGCTTTGTCCGATCTCTGCTGCCTGCTTCACGTGATCCGTCTCTCCCGGCTCACAACGCCGGATAACCCGTCACCGATATTTTTTCTCCCGAATTTTCTCGGCACCTGATCCGCGCTGACGCACCACAGACGGTGCTCTCAGCCGTAAATCCTGCGGAATGCAGGATCACGTTTCAGTCGATGATCTTCAGTTGTCGACCGACCTCAGTGAAAGCAGCGGCCGCCCGCTCCAGATCATCCCGGCTGTGCGCTGACGACATCTGGGTGCGAATTCGAGCCTGACCTTTGGGAACCACGGGAAACGAGAAACCGACGACGTAAATGCCGCGTCGCAGCAGTTCGTCTGACATCTGTGATGCCACCGCAGCGTCGCCAATCATTACCGGAATGATGGGGTGATCGCCGGGAAGAATGTGGAAACCGGCCGCTGACATGGTCTTACGAAACCAGGCCGTGTTGTCTCGCAGCCGCTGACGCAGTTCGTCCGTTTCTTGCAGCACCTCCAGTGTCTTGAGTGTTGCTGCTGCGATCGGCGGAGCCAGCGTGTTGGAAAACAGATACGGTCGCGATCGCTGACGCAGCAAATCAACAATCGGCTGTCGAGCTGCGGTGTATCCGCCGCTGGCGCCCCCCAGAGCTTTGCCCAGAGTTCCGGTAATGATGTCGATACGATCTGCCACTCCGAAATGTTCGGGAGTCCCCCGACCGTTCGGCCCGATGAAACCGACAGCGTGAGAATCATCAACCATGACAGATGCGTCGTACCTGTCCGCGAGTTCGCAGATGGACGGCAGATCTGCCAGATATCCGTCCATCGAAAACACACCGTCTGTTGCGATCAAGCGGCTCCGTGCGGACTGTGACTGCTCCAGCTGGGATTTCAGATCCGTCATGTCATTGTTGCGGTATCGAAAACGCTGCGCCTTACACAGTCGAACACCGTCAATAATGCTGGCGTGATTCAGCTGGTCAGAGATGACCGCGTCTTCAGAGGACAGAATCGCCTCAAACAATCCGCCGTTGGCGTCGAAACATGACCCATACAGAATCGTGTCGTCAGTTCCCAGAAAGCTGCTGAGATCAGATTCCAGCTGATAGTGAATCGTCTGAGTTCCGCAAATGAACCGAACAGACGCCATTCCATAGCCCCAACGGGGCAGCGCGTCCCGGGCCGCCTTCACCACTTCCGGGTGATTTGCCAGACCCAGGTAATTGTTCGCACACAGATTCAGCACGTGGGCGGCACCTGCGGTGCGGATGTCGGCGTCCTGCGGAGACATAATCTCGCGCTCGCCCTTGAATAGACCTTCATCCCGAATCTGCTGAAGTTGCTGTCCGATATGATCCAGGATGCTCGCCACTGCCTCGGTCCTTTCTGATGCCCGTAGAATGTGCCAGCCCCAATATACCGATGACTGAATGAATTGACTATTCCCAACGTCGGGGCACCACGAACCGCCCGCATACGAGTCCGACGGTTATTGCTTAAAGCACTGAGGACGCTGCTTCGAGTGCCCTCCACCGTCCCGGATACCCGAGTGCTATGGTGATAAAGTAGTGCGGTTTTGGGGAAGGGCAGAAGCATTCCGTGGTCAGACAGAAAGACGACCACTGTTCTGTCAACTTTCCCGGAATCTTCCACCGCCTGCAACACGGTTCCCACACAGTCATCGGCTCGGCGTACGGACGAGTAATAGTGAGCCAGTTCCTTCTCACCTGCGGATCGACAAACAGCCCCCCCCCGGAATCGGCACCTCATCCGGGGTAAAGACACGAGACGGAACATTGAGCTCGTCAATCACGTCCTGTCCTTTACCCATTGCACAGAACGGCTTGTGTGGATCTGAGACATTCACCAGCAGACAGAACGGCTTACCCGCCTCGGCAGCAGCGGCTAGGCCCCGCATGGACGACGTGTAATAGGAACGAATGTTCTTGGGGTGCCGCTTCTCACCGTCAATCTCGTCCAGTACCAGATCCGAGGCAAACAGAGTGTACGGTGAAAAATGACTCACCTTGCCGCGGATCGCCGTGAAGCAGCCACCTTTCTTTCATCACTTCGCACAGATGGGCATGCTGTGGCTGTTTGATCTGATAGAAGCCTTCCACAACGTTGTTGTGCGGATATCGCCCCCCTCTGAAGCCAGGCGATCGCTGTGGGGTGTCGTATCCGGCACCTTTCACCCGAAGCCGCCGACTGAATCGCAGTTCATGTCATCAACACTGATAAACGTGATGCTGGGACGCTGTTCCGCATCTGATACAGATAACAAAACAGGGGACAGGGCAACGAACAGAGCGATCCAGCGAGGCATGCTTCTTCGATTCACTAAGATCTAAGGCGTTCCCTTAAAATCTGACGATCAGAGCTGCTGCGGACGCCATCACAGCCGGAACGCCTGATCTGTTTTCCGACTGATTAAACACAATGGTCGGATTCGTGGCGTCGTCCGGATTCGCAGGACACTCACTCGACTCAATGAAACAGGGCGACTGCCGGGCTTCCACGAACGTGTGATACGGCAGACATAACCGGAATTCAGGCCCGCCCCTACAATTCCTGAGGAAGGCCATGCGATGTCTTGCAACATGCGAACCACATTGGCATACTCCGCATCTCAGAACAGACGCGGGCGATTAGCTCAGTTGGCTAGAGCACCTCGTTTACACCGAGGGAGTCGGGGGTTCGAGTCCCTCATCGCCCATTAGATAGTAGTTTCCACTGCTATCCTGAACTATACAAACCC
>Ga0315316_10003511_pt1 | contig 11364 bp, 11 predicted proteins | sample M160m3416metaG_FD_203702 | JGI IMG/M metagenome (GOLD analysis project Ga0315316, IMG submission 203702) | Ammonia-oxidizing marine archaeal communities from Monterey Bay, California, United States - M1 60m 3416 | ecosystem: Environmental > Aquatic > Marine > Intertidal zone | place: USA... | reverse complement strand
ATTTCCCTCCACATGTTGTCGAGATGGGCCGTGGCAGTAAAGAAGGCGAGATTTCAGGATATAAGATATATGGGTTTATACCTATATTAGATCAGTATTTATCAATTTTAAGTTTGTTCTATAAGATTGATCTACCAAATAAATATATCGTTTATTTATATATACTTTATTATTTTACGCATCACCGTTTGCAGGATGCGGTAATGAAATTCTCTGAGAACCCTATAAAAACAACTTTTGATTACATAAGCGATAATGGTATTAAAGGGAGACAGAGAAGATCTTTATATGTTGTGTTGCTTGGGTATTACTATTTTGTTTTTTATTACGGAAGCAAAAGACTAGCGGGAAAATTATTGGGTCGATTTTTGGGGAGAACAACATGAAAGCAGTTATTTTAGCTGGTGGATTAGGAACGAGGATCAGTGAGGAAACTTCCCTCAAGCCAAAACCTATGATTCAGATAGGTGGAAAGCCAATTCTGTGGCATATTTTAAAACATTATTCTAAGTTCAATATTAATGAATTTATTATTTGCTGCGGGTTCAAGGGCTATGTAATAAAAGAGTATTTTTCTAATTATTTCCTTCATATGTCTGATGTAACACTAGATCTATCTTCAAATAAAATGGAAGTACATCAGCAGTATGCAGAGCCATGGAAGGTCACTTTAGTCAATACTGGTGAAGATACTATGACAGGAGGAAGAATAAAGAGAATAAAAGATTATATTAAAGGTGAAGATAGCTTTTGTTTAACATATGGTGATGGATTATCAGATATAAATATTAAGAAACTCATTGATTTCCATTTTAGCCACGGGAAACTAGCAACTATAACTGCTGTGCAACCTCCAGGCAGGTTTGGATCTTTAGAATTTGAAGATAATTATGTTACTAGATTCACTGAGAAACCAAAAGGAGATGGCGGATATATAAATGGAGGGTTTTTTGTTCTATCACCAAAATGCCTCGATCTAATTGATGGGGATGAGTCTATTTGGGAACAAAAGCCACTCATTGAATTAGCTAGACTTAATGAATTAGCTGGATATAAGCACCATGGTTTTTGGCAACCTGTGGATACTTTAAGGGAAAAGCATCTTCTTGAGAACTTATGGGATTCTGGTAATCCTCCTTGGGTAGTTGATTAGGAGTCTTGATCGAATATAGGATATAAGTATAAAAATGCAAGCTCCAAACAAAAAATTTTGGAAAAATAAAAGAGTCTTAATAACTGGAAACACTGGCTTTAAGGGTTCATGGTTGTCAATTTGGTTAGATTTACTCGGCGCAGAAATTTCTGGGATTAGCCTTCCAGCTATAACAAAACCCAATCTTTTCACAGAAGCAAAGATAAGCAATCTTATGCATACTGATTTCATTGATATTAGAGATAACTCAAAAATATTATCGGCAATAGAGAGCTTTCAACCTGAGATAGTTTTTCATCTCGCAGCACAGGCTCTTGTCAGAGAAAGTTATAGAGATCCCTTATATACTTTCTCTACAAATATAATTGGAACTGCAAATATTTTAGATACCTTTAGAAAAGTTTCATCAATAAAGACATTCGTAATTATAACTACAGATAAAGTTTATGAAAATCTTGAGAAAGGTGTTCCTTTTCTTGAAGGTGATAGATTAGGAGGTATAGATCCTTATAGTTCTAGCAAGGCCGCCTCTGAAATTGTTATTAATTCGTATAGAAGCTCTTATGCTTCTGATAAAGATAATATTAGTATTGCTTCAGCTAGAGCAGGTAATGTTATTGGTGGTGGAGACTGGTCTCAAGATAGACTGATACCTGATGCAATGAAGGCTTGGAACTTAGATCAGGAAATTTTAATCAGGAGTCCTTCATCGACTCGACCTTGGCAACATGTTATAGAGCCTTTATTTGGTTATCTAATACTTGCAGAGAAATTATATGATTGTAAGGAGCTCGAGGGTGCTTATAATTTTGGTCCTAACCCTGATGAAGTTGCGCTAGTAAAAGATGTTATAACAAAGGCTCATAAATTTTTTGGTAAAGGCTCAATTGCTTGGAGAGATGAAAGAGATGGTCCATATGAGTCAAAATGGTTATCACTCAATGTAGATAAAGCTAAGGAATCGATAGGTATAAAACAGAAGTGGAAACTTGATGCATCAATAGAAAAAACAATAAATTGGTATCGAGAATATTATTCTGGCTCAGATGCAAGAGAACTGTGTCAGAGAGACATAGAGTCGATCTAAGTCAGGGAAGGATAATTCTTGACACTCAAAAACTTAAGTATCTTTTTAGTATTATCAATTTATGTCCTCGTGATTATTGTCGCATACTCAGAGGGCCCCTTAGTTTCAGTGCAGTCATTTATCCTTGGCTTAATAGGAATATTGGTCATTACATTTATTGCCTCTTCAATAGCCAAAAGTATTAATTTGGTAGATGAGGCAGATGGTCTAAGAAAGCATCATGAAGGAAAAATACCTCTTACTGGTGGATTAATATTATTTATTTCAATCATTTATGGTGCTTTAGTTTTTGGAGTTAATACTTTCTATATCTATATCATAGCCTCCTTGCTACCAATTATGATAATAGGGACACTAGACGGGCTTAAGGCAATTGAAGTGCCTTGGGCATTAAGATTGGTAGGACAAATTCTTGCAAGCTGGATTGTAATCTTAACTACTGATATATATGTTCGTGATCTTGGAAATCTATTTGGTCAAGGCATAGTTAATCTTGGTGGATTCGGTATACCTTTTACAATCTTGGGCGTAGTTGGGGTATGCAATGCTTTTAACATGTTGGATGGAAAAGACGGCTTGGCAGCATCAGTTGCAATAGTTATAGTCTCCTCTATTTTTATACTGCTTTTTTTTCAGGGCATCACATTCATGATGGGTTTAGTGATTATCTCAAGCCTAATCATTTTCCTTGTATTTAATTTAGGTTTTTTTGGAGCTGAGAGAAAAATCTTTCTTGGAGATCATGGATCAAATGCAATAGGTCATATAATCGCATGGATCTTAATTTTCCTATCTCAAGAAGAAAAGATTATCACTGCAATATCGACCATTTGGTTTGCTTTTCTTCCCATCACTGATGCTTTAATGACAATTGCTAGAAGATTGATGGCATTTAGGTCTCCATTTTTGGGAGATAATGAGCATTTTCATCACATATTATCTAATATCGGATTATCTGATAAAAAAGTCTTATTTATTTTCATTTCAATATCAATTTTAGCAGCTAGCATTGCCTTCCTATCAAACTTTTGGGAATTCAAAGAGTATAATCTTTTCTATGGGTATATTACTTTATTGGTGATATTACTCTTGATAACAAATCAAAGAAAAATAGTCTAGCTGGCTTGGGTAAAAACGAATATGTCTGATGTATATTTCATCTCTGAAGTCTCTAGTAACCATTCATCATCGATTCAAAGATGTAAAGAGTTTATTAGAACCTCTAAGAAGATTGGATGTAGTGCAGTAAAGTTTCAATTATTTAAATTAGATGAGCTTTTTTCTAGTGAGGCACGACGCGCTAATCCAGAATTTGAACATAGAAGGAAATGGGAGCTACCCATAAGTTTTCTTCCCGAACTTAAGCAGTCATGTGTAGAAAATGAGATTGATTTTTCATGCACTCCTTTCTATATTGACGCTGTTGCAGAGCTAGAACCATATGTTGATTTCTATAAAATAGCTTCGTATGAATTATTGTGGCTGGACCTCTTAGCGGAGGTTGCAAAAACCGGTAAAAAAGTGATTATTTCTTCAGGCATGGCAAATTTAGAGGAGATTGATAATGCCATTAGTCATCTAAAAAAGAATGGTTGTAATGAGATTGAATTACTTCATTGCGTTTCTCAGTATCCTGCACCCTTGGTGTCATGCAATCTTTCTGCAATAAAAACTCTACGAGATAGATATAAATTAAAAATAGGATGGTCTGATCATTCAATGAAGCCAATTGTAATAGATAGGGCTATAAGTAAATGGGGCGCATCTATAATTGAATTCCATATAGATTTAGATGGAGATGGAGAAGAATACCAATCGGGTCATTGTTGGCTTCCTCATGAAATAGAAGATCTTATCTCTTCAAAGGAGCTTAATCTTAATGATAATTCTATGGTGATTAGAGAAATAGATGGCGATGGAATAAAAAAACCAGCATCAAATGAATTATTTGAAAGATCTTGGAGGGCAGATCCAAGTGATGGCCTAAGACCATTATTAGAAACCAGGAAGAAGTTGGCATAAATGAATGTGCTTTTTGTTTGTGAATATTCATCTCAAATAGGCTTTGGTCATTTATCTAGATGTAAGAACCTATCCATCTCACTAACTGAGGATAAATCAATAAGAACTTTTATCATTTATCAGAGTGAAGAAAATAGCCATCCAGAATTTTTCTCAGCCTTTACTCAATCAGAAAGAGCTCCTATCTTAGAATTGAAAGATTTTTGTGCTAATTGGGAAATAGATTTGATTATATGTGATCTTAGCCATGATTATAGTCCAGATGAACTATCAATTTTTTCCAGTCTAGAGATACCATTTATAACAATTGATGATCTTTCTCCGAGGAGGCTTATCTCAAATGCAAATTTTTACCCGCCTATAAAACAAATTTATCAAATAGACTGGGCAGGATTTACAGGGAAGAATTATATTGGCTGGCCCTATTACGTTCTAAGCCCCAACCTTAAAAAATTTCTAAATAGAGAATGTGATAAAGAAAAATTATTTATTAGTTTTGGCGGAAGTGATGCCCATAACTTTACAAAAAAACTTCAGAAAACAATTATAGATTTAAGTACTAAATATGAAATTGAATTGATCATTGGTCCACTCACAGAATATGTTGAAGAAGATATTAAATCTAAATTCCCAAAGAATATTTGTATACACTTCAATCCAAAAAATTTATTTAAAATAATGTCTGAATCACAATATGCTTTAGTTACTTATGGAGTAACAGTCTTTGAATTAGCGTTTTTGAACATCCCATCTATTGTAATAACCACTAAAGATGACCATAGAATTTCTGGTGAAATATTTTGGGGAGAATATAATTCTTTTAGTCATATTCCTTACCCCTCAGCAAAAATTGAGGATCAAATATATGAGAAAATAGAGGAATTAAAAACAATCAAGAAATATGAATTCCCATATTTTGGAGAGTCAGTCAATCGAGAAATTATAGATATTATAAAGGAGATATAGTTGAATTATTTTTGGGTCATAGGAGGCGGATTATTGCAGATACCAATAATTGAGAAACTAAGATCAATGGATCTAAATGTAATAGTTTCTGATCAATCAAGTGATTGTATTTGCCATGAACTTTCAGATGTTTTTTTTCAGATTGATATTTTTGATGTCGATTCTCATATAGAAAAAGCAAGGGAAATCCTAAGTAAGGGAGACAATATTAGTGGTGTTCTTGCCGCTGGCATAGATGCTCCTGTGACTATGTCTAAACTAAATGAGTTTCTTGATATTCGTGGGGTAAGTAGTCGCATTTCCAAGACAGTTCATAACAAAGCTCTATTTAGGGTTAAGATGAGAGAATTAGGTTTTTCAACACCAAAATTCCGCGAATTTAAGAGAGATGAATACTCTGAATTTTGTGATTATTTAAGACAAATTGGGAATCCATATATTATTAAGAATGTAGATAGCAGTGCAAGTAGAGGGACAAAAATATTTTACTCTGCTGATGAAGAATCAGAAAGAAAAATATTTATAGAAGCTTGCAATGTCTCAAAAACAGACTCCTGTTTAGTAGAATCTATCTGGACAGGAACCGAACATACTGTCGAAACCTTTTATGATATTGATGGTAGATTCTATGAATGCTTCATTACTGATAGAGCCTTTAATTATGAAACTGGCTTTCCTATTGAGACTGGACTCAGAAACCCTACAGAACTAGATTTAAAATCACAAAAAGAATGTTACCAACTAGCAAATGAGGTTTCATCAGCACTGGGTATAAAAGTTGGAGCGGCAAAGTTTGACATGATGTTTACGGATGAAGGACCAAGGATAATTGAAATGACTACTAGATTATCAGGCGGCTTTGATTGCCAATATCTTGTACCAGCCGCAACAGGAAAGGATATTTTATCCATGGCTATTTCAACTGCTATGGGGAAAGAGTTTGATAAAGAATTAAATAAGTCAACTAGAAACTATGTTGCCCTTTCAGGAAGCATCTGGCCAGAAGAGGGGGTCATTGAGTCAATAGAAGGTCTTGATAAAGCAAAGAGCATTAAATATGTTGAGAATATTTTTATGAGAAAAAAAGTAGGTGATACAATTGAGCATTATAATAATTGTGCAGAAAGAGTTTGTATCATGATAGTAGCAGCCCCAAGCTATAATGAAGCCAATGATGCTTTATCAAAAGCAATTTCTAGCATCGATATAAGAACAAAATGATCAAGATTTTGGTTATAGGTGCTGGAGCAATAGGCAGAGGTTATGTTCCATGGCTATTTAATGATGAATATATTCTTCATTTTGTTGACTCTAATGAACAATTAATTAATTCTTTGCAAGACAATAAGCATTATTTTTCATTTATGACAAATACTGACTCCTATATTGAAAAGAGAGTTGAAGTCAGCAAAATAATGAATATAAAAGATGTTTCATCATCGCTTCTGAATGATTATAACTTTGTCATAAGTTCAGTAGGCCCAAGGCAATTTATGAGCTTGGTTGAGCTTTTCAAAAATTCAACCACACCAATTATTTGCTTCGAGAATGACCATAGTTTGGTTCCTCTAATGAGATCAGCTACCTCAAGAGATAATATATATTTTGGTATTCCCGATGTTATTACTTCTAACTCAACAAGTGATGAGCTTCAGAAAAAATATTCCAATTCATTAATCACAGAACAAGGCCAAACATTTATAGAAGAGGGAGCTGCAGAACTTGGCGGTAATATTGTCTATGTTAGTGATGATGAAATAGCTAAACAATGGGCAGCAAAACTCTATATACATAATACTCCACATTGTGTTGCCGCATACCTTGGTAGTTTAATTGGTTCTAAATTTCTTCATCAGGCTATGAAAAATAAACTAATAGATGAAATTGTCACAGGTGTCGCAAATGAAATGGCTAAGATGACTCGTAAGGAATTTGGTTTATCAGATGAATTTTCAACTTTTTATTTAAACAAAGAAATTGCAAGATTCAAGAATATTCTTCTTCATGATCCAATAAAAAGAATTGCAAGAGAGCCATTCAGAAAGCTTGCATTAAATGATCGTCTTATTGGAGCCGCCTCTAAGGCAATTGCTAACAATATAAGCGTTGAAAATACCTTAACAGGAGTTATTGCTGCATTTAGATATGATGATTATGATGATCCAGATCGAAATATAAAAATATTATTTGAGAGCCTTGACAGAGAAGATTTCCTAAGAATTGCTATCGGATTAAATCAACATGAAGTTATCTATCAATTAATTTTGGATCAATGGGATCATTCAATTTCGATGCTAGAGAGAGTAAAAAATCATGAATGATCTACAGCATGTCATACGAGCAGCGGTTTCTTCAGGAAATATTATTCTTAAGCTTAGAGACACTAATTTCAGCAAAACAAATAAGGAGTCCAATAGAGATGTTGTTACAGAGGCCGATCTTATTTCTGAGAAAGTAATAATTGATTTCTTGTCAAAAGAAATCAAAAATTTTTCATATTTATCTGAGGAATTAAACATCTTAGTTGGAAATTCTGATGAATATTGGGCTATTGACCCCATAGATGGGACAGCAAACTATATTTCAGGTAGTAAAAATTTTTGTGTAAGCATTGGTAATGTTTGTGGAGAAATGCTCAATAAAGGTGTAGTTTTTGCTCCAGCACTTAATGACCTATACTACTCTTCAGAAGAATTGGGATCATATAAAAATCAGCAAAAACTTAAAGTCATAGAAAGTAATTTAAGTGATTCCCTAATTGCAATTTCCCTGCCTGGCAAGACCGATAGAAGGTTCTCAAAAGATATTTATAAGATTTTATATGACTTAAATAGCCAGTCTAGTGGTATCTTGAGGCTCGGTTCAGCCTCACTTCATCTAGCTAATCATGCAGAAAATATATTTGGTGGTTGTATTGGATTTAATGCCCCTATTTGGGACATTGCTGCCGGATTAGCAATCTGCAAAAATGCAGGCTCATCATATAAATTATTTAAAACAAATAATGAGCACAGCTATCATTATATATCAGCTCCACCTCTCTTATTAGAAGAGTTACATCAAATGCTTAGAAAAGTGCTGCGTTAAATATACTATTTACCATGAAATATTTTTCAAATATCACTGTAATAGGAGCAGGATATGTTGGTAGTTCATTAGCAACTTTACTTGCCCAAAAGTATCATGTTTCAGTTATAGATATAGATGAAAAAAAGGTAGAGCTTCTAAATTCAAAGACAAGCCCGATCGGTGATCCTCTAGTGAGTGAATACTTAAAAAATGCTAGATCAAGGTTAATAGCATATTCTGATATTGACGATGTATTTGGATCAACAGATCTTTATATCTTAGCGCTACCTAGTGATTTTGATTGTGATGGAAGATTTTTTGATACATCGATTTTAGAGAGTGTAATTGATCAAATTCATCTCTATGATTCTAAGATACCAATTCTTATAAAATCAACAATACCAATTGGCTTTATAAATAAAATAAGAGCTACTTATCCAGATATAGAAATAGTTTTTTCTCCTGAGTTCTTAAAAGAAGGAAATGCTTTAGAGGACAACTTAAATCCATCTAGAATAGTTATTGGTGATACTTCGGAGTTTGCAGAAAAAGTAAGTCTACTATTAAAGGAGATTTCTCTTAATAATCCAATTTGCTTTTTTTTAACTCCCGAAGAAGCGGAATCTGTGAAATTATTTGCAAATTCGTATCTTGCACTAAGGGTAGCCTATTTCAATGAGCTAGACTCATTTGCTCTCAATTTAGGTCTTGATACGAGAAAGATAATCTCAGCTGTATCTGCAGATCCAAGGATTGGAGAAGGATACAACAACCCCTCATTTGGTTATGGAGGTTACTGTCTACCAAAAGATATAAAACAATTGCTAGCAAATTATGAGTCTATTCCTCAGAAAATCATTAGCTCAATTATTGAGGCAAATGATTATAGAAAAGATTTTATCGTCAAAGATATTATAGAAAAGGATCCAGAAAGTATTGGGATATATAGATTAGTCATGAAGAAGGATTCTAATAATATCAGATCATCATCAATGCAGGGCATTATAAAGCGATTACAAGGTAGAGGAATTAGAATGATTATCTATGAACCACTAATTACTGAGGAGACTTTCTTTGGAATAGATGTTTTTAATGATTTGAAGAGATTTAAAGATTCTTCTTCCCTCATCTTAGCAAATAGAATGCACGAAGATTTGTCAGATATTGCGGAGAAAATTTATACAAGGGATCTATTTGGTGAAAGCTAAAACTTTCTAGAAATCATATCTACTGAACATTAATTTCACTTTTGCATTATATTATTTGAAGCAACGAAGCTTGGATTTATAAAATCTATGTTTTGGTTATAAATAATCACTTTATTATTAAGAGTGCGCAATGTCCCACCAGCATTTGATAAGATAGCCTCACCCGCAGCAATATCCCATTCTGATGTTGGGCTGAGCCTAGGATAGATATCCACTTGACCTCTTGCTATTAGACAGAATTTCAATGAGCTCCCAGCATAAATGACTTCATAGTTACCTAAATTCTTAAGAAAGCTTGATAGATTCTTACTCTTATGCGATCTACTGGCAATAACCTTGATTTTATTTCTATTTCTTTTGCTTACACTGATTTTTTTTTGCACAGAATCCGAATTTATGAAGTATGAACCATAATGATTGTGACCCCAGTAAGTTTCCTTATAAGCAGGAATATGAATAATACCTAATACTGGTCTATTTCTATAAATTAGAGCTATATTAACTGTGAACTCTCCATTCCTATTTATGAATTCCTTTGTCCCATCGAGTGGATCGATTAACCAATACATCTTCCATTTAGATCTCTCCTCATAAGAGATATTTTTTGATTCCTCGGATAAAATAGGTAAATTTGGAGTCAACTTTTTTAGAGATCTTGTGATTATCTGATGAGACGAGATATCTGCTTTTGTCAAAGGAGACTGATCATCCTTTATTTCAATATTGAAATCGGTTTTATAGATTTCCATTATAGCGTGGCCTGCATCTACAGATATCTCAATAATTTTTTTTATTTGTTCAGTATCTAATAAAGAGTGAGACATAGAATTGATCTTATATATATTAATCTACTACAAGACTAAATTATTAAAAAAAAACTTGCAAAGTAGCGGTCTGATTAGGGACAATTGTTATTCTACGCAATTCGTCGTATCAAATTTACACAACTTTTTGGTCAAAATAGAATAAACGAAGATAATAATGGAAATAATTCAGGTTACAGATAGTAATTTTCAAGATGAAGTGCTTTCATCTGACACTCCAGTACTTGTTGATTTTTGGGCGGAATGGTGTGGTCCTTGCAAGATGATTGGGCCAATTCTAGAAGAATTAGCCCCAGAGATGGATGGAAAGATAAAGATTGTTAAAGTTGATGTAGATAGTAATAGCCAAACTGCTATGAATTATGCAATTAGAAGCATACCAACACTGATTATAGTAAAAGATGGCTCTGTAAAAGCACAGCATATAGGGGCAGCTTCAAAAGCCCAATTAGAAAATTTCATAAATCAAAATATATAAAAATGTCATCAAACGGAAGAAAAAGAAAAAGAGGCTCAGGCCACAAAAAGAATTTTCAAGACAGAGCAGCAACTTTTACATCTGAAGATGTAATCTCAAAGTCAGAGCTAGAAGGCGATGATGTATTGAGTTTGCCTGATCTTCGGACAAAATCAATCACAGAAATTCAAAAGACAGCACAAGAAATGGGTGTTGAAAATATATCCAGAGCAAGAAGGCAGGATATCACCTTTTCAATCCTTAAAGCTCATGCCGCAGAAGACAAGAGGATCTTTGGTGAGGGCGTGCTAGAAGTATTGCAAGATGGTTTTGGCTTTCTAAGGTCTGCTGATACCTCCTATATTGCAGGTCCAGATGATGTTTATGTCTCACCTACACAAATTAGAAAGTTCAACCTCAGGAATGGAGACACCGTTTCAGGATCAGTAAGACCCCCAAAAGACAATGAGCGCTATTTTGCACTATTAAAGGTTTCGGAAATCAACTTTGAGGATCCGGAGAATGTAAGAACAAAAGCACTATTTGAAAACCTTACTCCCTATTTTCCAGAAGAAAGA
>Ga0315316_10003507_pt1 | contig 11373 bp, 18 predicted proteins | sample M160m3416metaG_FD_203702 | JGI IMG/M metagenome (GOLD analysis project Ga0315316, IMG submission 203702) | Ammonia-oxidizing marine archaeal communities from Monterey Bay, California, United States - M1 60m 3416 | ecosystem: Environmental > Aquatic > Marine > Intertidal zone | place: USA... | reverse complement strand
TTAGATATTTTTGCTTGTTTTTTTGTGTCATTTTCAGAATCGTGAGTAAAATGGCCAAAATGGACAAATTTCAACTTTTATATCTAACAACACATCGGACGATATGATTAATCGGGATATACAAGACCGAATTTATAAGGGGTACCCTATGTTCTTCGAAAAAAATTTTTTTTTGTTCAAAATCGAACGATTTTCATTTTTGGAATAAAAATTGCGTAAATTTCGCAATTACTTTTTTTTCCCATATATTCATAAGACTGATTGTAGTGTTAATTTTATTTTTTGTCACCAAAAACACAAGGACTGGTCAGTCATCGGCCATAGAATTTTTGTTAATTTTCATTCATGGCCGATTACTGTAAACCGACTTGTTTTTCTTATTTTTTTAATTAAAAAAAAATAATAAAGAGACTGGGTCAGTCATCGGCCATGAAGGCCATGGAAAAAAGGTAAATTGAAAAACGAAAAAATTAAAACAAAAAAAAAAAAAAAAGTTAAATTTTTTTTTTTCTAGAAATAGTTTTTTTTTTGACCATGGCATTTTTACCTGGGCAGTTTTCATTTCACATTTTTATTCCAAAAATGAAAAACGAGGTACTGGCCAGTGTCCGAAAAATTGCTTTACGCAATTTTTTCAGTAATGTTAATCGTATCAGACAATTACTCATTATGGGTGTGTAAATATTCCAGTTTTATTCCACTTTTAAGACTGAAAACATGTCTGTCTAATTTTAATTATATCGATTTAATTTTATTATTGGAATCAATCTTTAAAATATATAAACATAAAATTTTTTTTTTTTGAAAATAGTAAAAATGGCCAAAAAATGGCCAAAAACGGCCAAATGGCCATTTTTCTTCCATTTTCTTCCATTTTTTTTTTTTTTGAAAAAAGTGCACAAAAAACGAACCGATATCATTCGATTAATGGCTAAATATATCCTAAAATAGATGTGCTCGTTTTTTCCAAATTTTTCAGAATCGTGCCCCAATGACACATGGCCAAAATTTTCATAGGGTATACCCTATGGTCATTTTGAAGTGACTGGTCGACTCGGAAAATACCTATTACTGAAACCAGTCATAATTCAAAAAAAAATATGTCAAAAAACAGAGACTGGCCAGTAATCGGCCATGGACGGCCATAGAATTATGGCCGATTTGGCAATTTTGGCAAAAAAAAAATTTTAATAAAAAAAAAACCAAAAAAATTTGGCAAAATGCCATGGATTGCCAAATCCAAATATCATATTTGGCCATATTTGGCCATATTTGGCCATGAAATGCCATGAATGGCCATGAATGGCCATGAACGGCCAAATCTTGAAAATTAATTTGGCACTAAATATCATGAACGGCCAAATCTTGAAAATTAATTTGGCCAGTTTAAAATTGATTTGTTTATTTAGTTAATATATAAAATGGATTTCCTACCAAAGTGTATAATTGAACTAATTTACGAATTTTCATCTTGTAATGTGAACTGTTGTAGAAAATATGGATATCACATATATATTGCTGATGCGGGTGATTTATCAATGAATGAAAACCTAGATGCGTTTAATGGTTTCTATTGTGATGAACATATTGAAGAATTAGAGATATTTATTGATCGGAATTTTTATGAAATTCAACAAGAAGCCTATTATGTAGAGGATTGGGATTTTTAAATATTGGTTATTAATAGAGGATTACAACTATGCAAAGTAATATTCCTATTGTCTTGATTAAATTAATTAAATCTTATATTCCTAGAAAATGTTATGCTGAGAATTGTACAGAGATTGGAAGTAAATTATATATACCTAATATATTTGAAGCGGATCCTTGGTATGATCGTTGCTATTGTTGCCCAACTCATTATCTAACAATAAGAGAATTTTTTCGATATTATTGATTAAAATTGAAAAGAAAAATATATATTTAAATATACAAATTTTATATAATTAAATATGAATTGCGAAGAATTTAAAAAGACTACAATTATTTTTTTAAGAAAGCAAAATATTCCAAATGATTTAAGTCAGTTAATTATTACTTTTTTAGAGTGTAAGGAAACTGATTGTCATTCTATTGACATTTATGCGTTAGGTGCTTATTATTTAACTAGTAGAAATTTAAGAGAAGTTAATTGGGATTATATTAAAAAAGATAAAGATTTTGATGATTATAAATATCATGAAGATGATTGTTATTGTATGGAGCATATAGAATATATGAAAGATATGATGCTTTCTTTAGATTGTGTCCTTGGTTTTGATAATGAGAGAGAAGAGGATTCATATGATTTATCATATGCTGATTATTCGGATGATGGAGGACCTGATTTCTTATATGCTGATTATTCTGATGATGGAGGACCTGATTTCTTAGGATGGGATTTTAATGCTAGTTGTGATATATAAAATAAAAAATTAAAATTGATTATACACGAGTTTACATTATCATCTATTATTGAATATAGATACTTACTTTTATTGTAATTTTTATTGTAATTTAAAATTTAATAAAATGTCTATCTCAACAATTAAATTACATCGTAGTACTCGTCGTCGTATGGAAGCATTGGACGAGTTGTGGGAGACGACTCTTGGTGGTGAGTTATATCCCGATTGGGATTTTGGATTCAGGAGAACAAAAGTTGATTACAAGAAACCAGAAACTGCGTGCAAACATTTAGACCATCTGGTGTTCAAGACGACTATAGATATGAGTCTGCGTATTCAGACTAGGCGTATTAATCAAGAGGAGTCAAAAAGAACGCGTGACCAACATCAGGAAAATATGATTGCGCTCTTACGAATTAGGAATGCCGAGGGTTGGTAAATATTACCATGTGCTTTTGCATATGATTTTGCATATTATTTTGCATACTATTTAGTTTTTTAATTTTTTTGTTTACAAAAAAATTAAAAAAGTTAGACAGAAATGTTTTAAAAAATTAAAAAAGTTAGACAGAAATGTTTTAAAAAATTTTAACAGGGACTGGTTTTATAATTCATCGTCATTAAAGTCATCTAAACTATCATAATCTTGTTGTTCTTCTTCTGCTTCTTCTGCTTCTTCTTCAATTTCTTCCTGTTCATCTTGATTTTGTTCTGGTAATGGAAATAGTACTTCACTTTCTCTATCTGCTCTTTCTCTACGCCAACTATCTGCTTCATCAATTCCAGCTTGTATATTTTCATATGTAGTATTTGATGTAATTCTAATAGGTCTTAATTGTTGTCGTAATGGTGGCTGTGATGATACTAGTGTTGGTGCTGGTGCTGGTTGGCTTTCAGACGGTATAGATGTGGCTAGAGGTTGAGGTTCTTGGTCTTCTTTTTGTTCTTCATCTAAATTAATTGTAATATCAGATAAATCAGAAAAGTCCGAATAATCATCAGAATTATCATCAATATTGAAAGTGTTTTGGTTCTGTGATCTTATGTTACTTGACCATAGTTCAATTTTTGTTCTACACATAGGACATTGATTTTTGTGATTAAACCAAGTAGTAATACAATGAGAATGAAATATATGTCCACATTGTAATTTACATCCTATATTTGGTTTATTTCTATCATATACCCAATCACCAATATTTCTTTTATTTGCTAATTTAGTAATTTTAGTAGATTTTCCATATATAAATGAGTGGCATATAGAACATTTATTATCTCTTAATTGACAAGCATAGTTTTTGCGAAAATTAATATTTTGACAAATATCTTGTTCAAATAAAGTTGTATTTTTAATTTCTAATTCAACAAGATTTGCTTTATATTTTTTAGTTTTTTGTATTCTGTTTTCAAATTCTTTTTTTTTATTTTCATACATTTTTTTGTAATGTAAAACTTGTCTATGAAGGGTCTGTTCTTCAACTAATGAAAGAACATATTTATCTCTTATTTTCCGATATTTTTTTTTATTGAATTTAGATGCGAATATTTTATTAGTTAAATTCATATCTGCGAGTTGAAATATATCATCATCTGTGAGTGAAAGAATATTATAATTGGCCATTCATATAATGTATATTAAAATATAATTAAATATTTTTATAATTTAAACAAGTATAAAAATTGATAATTATTACATTGTATAATAATGTTTAAAGCAATGTGGGAAGACCAAAGTCCAACTCCAGAATTTATTCGTAAAGATGTTTGTAATAAATTTATAAATATTTTTAATATTACTGATCCAAAGGAACTTAAAATTTTAGATAATATAGTAAATCATCGTATTAGAGATGATAAATTTGAATGTGAATTTTCTTGGAGAGGTTATTTCAGTTTTGAGATTGATAAGTCAATTGCACACAGTTTAAAACCAGAATTTAATGCTCTAAAAGTTTTACGAAAATATTTAACTCCATTAGTAATACATAGACTATATCGTTATCCGGATGGTTTAAGATTTAATATGTTAAGAAGAAGTTTTGAATATAAATCTTTTAAGATAGATAGTGAAATGAAGTTATAAAAATAAAAATAAAATTGATGATATAGTTTAATCTTAAATACTGTTTTTATAATGAAACGGTTACTATTAAATAATATTCCTCTTTGGCGAGGCCAACGAAAATTAGGTGTAAAATATGGAAGTAGTTTATTAAATACAATAACACACGAAAGGATACAAGGTAGAATTCCAATACAAGCAAATTTTTTTAGAAGTAGTGTTTTAAATGAATTTGAGTTACTAGATAATATACATTTATTTAAAAAATATGTATGTCCAGTAATAGAAGAACAATATAAAAAAGGAGATTTAGTTTTGAATTTAGGTGGTGATCATGCGATATCAATAGCAACAATTCCTCCAATGTTAAATAAATATCCAAATTTAAGAGTTATCTGGGTGGATGCTCATGCTGATATAAATTCACCAGAAGAGTCAGTCAGTGGAAATGTTCATGGTATGCCAGTTCATTTTGTAAGTACTTTAGATTCTGATAAAAAGGCTAATAAATTATTATTAAAAAATTTAGTTTATGTAGGTGTAAGGGATACAGATTTTGCTGAACAAAAACTAATGGATAAATATGATATACGAAATTATACAAAAAAAGAGATAGATAAGCGTGGTATTCATTTAGTAGTAAATGAGATGATGATAGAAAAGGAATTATTAGTAAATCCAATTCATTTATCATTAGATATTGATGGATTAGATCCAGAATTTTGTCCGAGTACAGGAACAAAATCGGAGAAAGGTTTGAGTATAAATGATGTAATAAATTTATGTAGAAGATTAAAACAAACAGGAAATTTAGTATCAATTGATTTAGTAGAATTTAATCCATTTATAGGTAGTCAGTATGAAGTAGAAAAAACATTACATAATATCAAACAGATATTAGATATATTAATCGAGTAAATTTTTTTATTGTTATTATATATAAAATGAATATTGTAGAAGAAGTTGTAGGCAAAGTTCCAGATATGTTTGATCTTCTTAATCCATTTTTATTAGTTGATATGGCAGTAAAATCAGTTCTATTATTTTCTTTTATTTGGATAATTAGTAGATTTGTTGATAGACGCATTAGATTTGATATTAATTTTGATAAAAACCAAATTTTTAAAACAACAGATAATAGAGATTATTCCAAAACTCCAATTAATACTATATTAGCAGAGGTCGCTACCCAAATAGCAATTACAACAGTTATTATATTTTTATTTAAAGCAACATTCCACTGGATATGTGGAAGATTTGACTTTTTACCCCAAGAATTATCTGATATTTCTTGGGGAGCAGCAACTTTATATATTCCATTTTCTTTATTTAATATGTCTAAAAATTTAGGTGATAAATTAAACTATATTGCGGGAAAATATAAAACACTTTTTGAATAAAAATTTATTGTTTAATTATTCTAATTACATTATATTTATCTTCAATATCACCTTTTTGTAATTTTAATAAATCTTCTTTTAATTTTTTAAGTATATTGTATTCAGGAACTTTATAAACAGTATTATTTCTAGTAATACTTTCAATTGGTGTTAAAACAACAGCTGTTCCACAAGCACATATTTCTCTAAAAGTTTTAATTTCATCAAAAGAGATGCGTCTAATTTGTACATTAATTCCTCTTTCTTTGGCTAATATTCTTAATAATCTATTAGTATTACTTTTTAGTATACTACTAGATTCTGGTGTAATATAGTTTCCATCTTTATCAATAGCAATAAAATTAGCAGTAGAAAATTCTTCAATATATTTATGTTCTTTTGGGTCTAAATATAATGCTATTTCATATCCTTTTTTTTTAAGTGTAATATTTGGTAACATATCAGCGGCATAGTTTCCCCCCATTTTAATATTACCAACACCAAGTGGAGCGGCTCTATCATAATTTTCAACAACTTTACATTTAATTTTTTTATTATAATAAGTTCCCACAGGATTTATGGTAACAATAAAAGTAAATTCAGTTGATGGACCAAGACCTAATTTAGTACCACTTGCGAATATAAATGGTCGTATATATATAGAACCTCCACTTTGATAAGGTGGTATATATTCTAAATTATTTAAGATTACTTTATCAATAGCATCATTAAACATTTTATTAGATATTTCTGGCATTAATAATCTTCTACAACCAGATCTCATTCTTGCTGCACAAGCGTTACTATTACAAATTCTAATATTTCTATTTTCAGATTTAAATGCTTTTAATCCTTCAAATAGTGATTGTCCGTAATGTAAAATTCCAGACATAATATGTATAGAAATAATCGGATTTATTTGAATTGTACCAGAATCCCATATCCCTTTTTTCCATTTATATATGATAAAGCATTTTGTTTGTAAATAATTAAATCCTAAATTTTTAAAATCAATAGGTAAAATAGTAGTCATTATAATATTTAAATAAGTATGTATTTGTTTATATTAAAATTGATATTAAAATATATATAAGTAATAAAATGACAAATCATAATGATAAGCGTCATCAGTGTAAAAGTTGTTTAAAATTTATTAACAATAAATTATTTGAAGATAAAGATGGATATTGTCATAAATGTTTTTTTGTTTCGAGTGGTGATAAAAATTTGAAGAAGAAAATTGATAAGAAAAAATCCAAATATAAATCAAGAAAGATAGAATATAAACGACAAAAAAATAATATTTATGATGATAATGAATAACAAAATTAAAATTTATTTTAAATTAAATATATTAATTGGAGATAAATGACTAATACACAGATGAAAATAATTGATAATTATAAGTGTTTAAATTCACTTTTATCTAAAAATATTGCGAATGTTGTAATCAATTATTGTCCAACATTCTATGTCCAGCATTGTTTAAAAAGAAAACGAGAAACAAAAATAGAGATTGGTATGCTTCAACAACAACTTTATAAAAAACAAAAATTCGTAAAACAATATGAAGAACAATTAAAAGAATGGTGTGATCATATTAATATTCATTCAGAACGTGAATGGGATGGGCATAGAGGTCATACATATTACAGTTGTATAGATTGTGGTTCGAGTTTAAGTTCGTGTGATTTTGGAAAGGGATACAAAGTAGTTAAGAGAAGCCACTCATATTAATAAAACAAAAATTGAATAAATTAACTCTTAAAATAAACTATATAATTTGATATGTCAATTGAATTAAATGAAAATAATAGAGATGATATCCGCATTCCAATTAATTTACCCGAAGTTTTACCTGAAGTTCAACTAGGGATTAATCGTGAAATAGGGCCAGAATTATCTCAGGTAACAGAACAAAGAAGAGCGTGTAATTATATATTTTGGAAAATAAATATATTCTGTTGTTGTTTAATATTATTAGTATTTATGACACCATTACTACTTTTTGTGTTTTTCCCGGATGAATCTGGGATAATAGTAATAATTTATTGTGCATTATTATGGTGTACATTTTATTTTTGTCCTTGTTGTCTAGTAATTATTTATATGCAAAATTTAAGATATAGACAAGAATCATTAATAAATGAGTTATTAGGAAATGAAGTATTAACAGAAGAGACTGAAAATAATTTAAATAATAAATTATGTTCAATTTGTATAGAGGATATTGTAGTAGGTGATGAATATACAAAATTAGAATGTAGTCACTCATATCATCGTAACTGTTTAAAGCAGTGGATAGAAGTAAAATCTACGTGTCCTTTATGTCGTATTGCTTTATAATTTAATAATTTTTTTCTCCGACAAGGATATTAAGTAAAATCTACGTGTCCTTTATGTCGTATTGCTTTATAATTTAATAATTTTTTTCTCCGACAAGGATATTAAGAAAAAATTCAGTAATTTCTTTTTGTTTGTTAAAGCAAGCAACAAATAATAAAATAATAACACATATAATAATAATTTTATTTTTATTAAGGAGTTCTAAAGTTTTTTGGCTAATCATTTTATAATTTAATATAATATTTTTTTATAAAATAAAATCGATTTAATAATTATTTAATTAAATATTTAGTAGCATTATACGAAAATGTGGAGTATTATAATGAGTATTAGAAGTCGACGAAGACGAAACAGACAAGAGCGTTTAAGATTATTACGGGTTCAATTTACAGAACCGATTAATGAAGAATCTCAAGAGCGTTTAGACATTGCAGAATTAGAGAAGTTATTTAAAATAGAGGTGTTTTTAAAAAGGCGATGTCGTGTTAGAGATTCAGAACTAGAAAAATCTTGTTGTATTTGTTTATCTGATATAAAAAAAGAAAAGGAATATATCACATTAAGTTGTGGTCATCAATATCATTATAAATGTATTCGTGATTGGATTAGAACAAAACCGAATTGTCCTTTGTGTCGTAAAACTTGTAATTTAAAAAGAAGAATATGTTGGGATTAAGATTCGGGACTTATTTTTTATATATTAAACAGAATTGAATATACAAAAATTAATTTATATAATGAGTCTTAGAGGATTTTTACTAATGAGAAGAGAAGAAGGGCGTGAGGAGTTGCCTCTACGACCTATAAATTGTCGTTCGATATTTTGTAGTATAATACATTATTTATTTCAGGGGTTATTAATAGGCTTATGTTGGGTAGGATTATATATATATGATAGACATCCATATTTAGGAATAATATGTATAAGTATTTCTCCAGGAGTATTACTTTATTATTTAGTAACAGTTGATAATATGAGTAGGAGATTTATATTAAGAAGTAGAATAAGATTATTAAATTTAGTTTTAGGTAATAATATATGTTCTGTTGAAGATCCAGTAAATTCCGACTGTTCTATTTGTTTAGAGTTAATAGATATTGAACAACGGTATACAAAATTACAGTGTAATCATGTATATCATCGCGATTGTATTCAAAATTGGTTAATTATTCGAGCGTCTTGTCCCTTATGTCGTGATGAGATAAGTTAATTAATTTAATAATCCTTTATGCCAGAGTAAGTTAACATTTTTATTAATTTTCATAATTTGATTATTAAGTAAAACAAGTTTTCTTTTGTAGTTCATGTATTTATCAGTCTTGATATCTTTTTTATTCCAGTCGATTTGTTTATTATATTTTTTCCATTGTGCTAAAACTTTTTTTAAAGTAATCATAAGTTTTCTAGTTTTTTCATCTTTATTTTTTAAAGTAGAATCGTTCTTATATTTATTACGAACGTCATTATTACCAAAATCATTCAAAGCAAATTTAAGTTGATTTAAAGATTTTAGTAAGTTATCTTCATTATCAAGTAGTTTTTTTTTATATGTGTATTTTAAATTTTTTTTAGGAGCAATTTTTTGTTTAATAGTTTTACCTTTATAAGCACTTATAATGAGATTGTGTTCTTTATCTTTTCTATATTTCATAGTAGAATTCATAACAACTTGTTTTCCTTTATCACCAAACAATTCTTCATATGAAACATATCTACAGTAATCATTTCTAGCGAATGGTAACATTTGAAACTTATATACTATATCATAACATTTTATAAAAATTAAAATGGAATGTTTAAGATAAATGCATTTTTAAGAGTTTATGGTTATTGAATTATTAAATTTATTATTAAAATTTTGCTTGATGCATTTATTATTATTAATTTTTTTCCCAGAAATGATGATACAAGCAGTTATATTATTTATTTTTTACCCAGAAATGATAATAAAAGTATTAGATGATTTACTACATATAACAGTAGTAATGGTTTCCTATATTTTTGACAATTGTATTTAATTAACAAAAAGAATATACTATTTAATATGAATCTATTATGATAGTATTGCTACTATTATTTACAATAGCAAATTGTTTAATTTTAGAAAAGCCAGATAAATATGCTGGTGTTTATCGACATATGACAGCAAATTTTGGGATAAGGAAAGGAGATTATAATATTACTAATAAGGAGATACATGTAGATTATGATAATTTTCATGGTTGTAGATTAATAAAAAACGCGATAGGTAAATTAGTATTATTAATGAGAGGTAATTGTTCTTTTTATAAAAAAGCTTTAAATGTCCAAAGGTCAGGTGGAATAGGAATGATTGTAGGAAATTATTTATCAATTCATTATGAACTTGATATGTTTGGAACATATTATACTTATGATGTAATAACTCGTTATGATTATGTTTATATGTCAGCACCAGTAACAAGAATTAGAATTAAAATTCCATGTATATTGGTTCATTATGGTACATTCAAGATGTTATATGTATTAAATCAATTACATAAAAATAAGATTTTAGTTACATTAAATAATAAAGGAGATATAATGGATGATATAATAGTATCCTGGTCTAATTTAAGATCAGATATCATAATTTTTTTTACAATATTTGGTTCAATAATTTTTGGGGTGTTTTTGTATATGACTTGTGCTTGGGTAGATAGATTAAGAGATAAATGGCATTTATTAAGCAGATTAACAGAGATAAAAGAGTTTGTCTGGTCTGATGAAATAGCAGATCAATTAAGTATTTACAATTCTCGATGTAGTATTTGTTTTGAAAATTTGGATGGTTCAACATCAGATGTATCTCAAGACGAAGAAGACGAGGTTATTATTGAAAGATTGATAAAAGTTTTACGTTGTAAACATGCATTTCACACTGAGTGTATTAATCCATGGATAAGTCAACGAAATAAATGTCCACTTTGTAAGACTCCAGTAGTTGATTTGCTAGAGACAATTTTTAAAAGAGTAGATAGAGCCCTTCATCAGTGTTGTATAACTATAATGAACGGCTATACATATATTTGCAAATTATTTATAAGAGTAATACTGTGTCCGTGTCATTTAATGAATTTATTTTATGAAAAGATAAGACAGCATTGTTGTAGAACACAACAATAATTATTTTTAATATTTTTTTTGTTTAGTTGCTATTTTTTTTAATAAATCTTTATT